>Ga0228710_1005291_pt1 | contig 20094 bp, 17 predicted proteins | sample MedpolnodulmetaG_FD_177995 | JGI IMG/M metagenome (GOLD analysis project Ga0228710, IMG submission 177995) | Root nodule microbial communities from Medicago polymorpha collected in Santa Monica, California, United States - pink nodules | ecosystem: Host-associated > Plants > Roots > Nodule... | reverse complement strand
GTTTTGCCCATATGTCGGGACTTGGAGATTTTTATGATGATGTATATTGATCTTATGACATGTATATTTTGGAGATGTATGACTTTTATCCGCTGCGACTGTTGAGGAATTTTATATATGCATGTTATTTGAATTTGATGTGAAGACGTGGCGTCTATTTCTTGAATATTTATATTATTCGTGTGTATTATCGCTTTAATAGAAATAGGGCGTTACAAGGTGCCCCAGGGACTGTAGCGGGCAACCCGATTGACTTGTGTGACGAGGAAGATGAATGAATGTAATGGCTTCTAATGCCTAATTGTTTTGGATTTTTTTATGTGTTTTTTTTTGTGTCGCACTTTTTGCTTGACATTATGGTACTTTGAATAAAACCGCGTTTTGAATAATTTCGATTAAAAATTGCGTATTCGAATAAAGACTGATTAAATCTAATGTGAATTCGAATAAAAATTGCGTAATGAATAATAAATTCAAATAGTGAATAGTTTGAATTATTGTTCCATTCAAAAACAACATGTATTATGCATAATAAACTATACATTCGGGTTACTAACTTAAAGTCGCATATTGAATAATTTCGATTAAAGTCGTGTATTGAATAATTTCGATTAAAGTCGCGTATTGAATAAATTCGAATAAATGTTACATTACATTACATAAAGTTCCTAAATATGTCCTATAATTACATTACATTACATTCGGGAATGTACCTTCCAACTACTACAATTGTCTTACCCCTCAATGGGGTAAATTCAAGCTTGCTAAACAGCAGGACTCAAGCATCCATCCGACATTTCTATTGTTTCATTCAAACCATTAAATTCTTGTTATGCTTAGTTTAAATTTTGGAAGGACGTAAATTCTCTTATTATCTCCAAGACTCTTTTTCCTTCTGCCATCATGCTTTAATTCTTCAGTCATGCCAAGCTTATCCTTGAGGAAATTAGTTGTCCTACTCCCACTTTTATTGATGGTAGGAAGTGTGAGCTCCATGTTCGTTGGTTCCCTCCGTATTGTAATTTTGTTAAGCTTAGTATTGATGGGTTTTTCCGCAAATCCTCCATCCATCCCGCATGCGGTGGTTTAAATAGTGATAGTTCTGGGAAATTTATTAAAGGTTTTACCAGAAATCTTGGTTCATACGCCTCTCTTATGGCAGAGCTTTGGGGCATTTTAAGTGGCCATAAATTAGCCCGTTGCTCCATTTTTCGTTATGTCCAGATCCCAACTGATTCTCAATTCTCAAATCGTTGTTGCTATAATTCACTCTAGATTTTCTGCCAATACCTTCAACCGTCCTCTCCTTGATGACAGTCTTGAGTTGCTGAATGCTAAGGATTGAAGTTGCAACATTATCTCTATTCTTAGAGAAGCTAATAGGAGTGAAAAAGCTCTTGCTACTAATTAGGCCACAAGAATTGTGATTATATTTGTAAGATTTTAGATTCTCCTCCTCAAATCACCACTATTATTAGAGACGATAACATGGAAGCTTTCCTTATCCGTTCTGTTATTATGTACCTCGTTTGAGCGTTCAAACATCATAAAAAAATATACCTATTTAATATGTAACCACAAAATCATTCCACAGTTTATCTCTTACATCATTACACATTTGATTCTTCATAAATGAAGTTATTCATTATTCTCTTACAACATTTTATTTATACGTCTTTCTTAATCTCTAAGAAATATTCAAACGGATCACACTTTGGGGAGAATCGTGTTTGGTGCGATTTTGAGGGTAAAATTCATCCAAACCGCAAGATAAAAAAGCATGCGGTTTGGTTCGGTTGACTTTAAAAAAAATCCGAACCAAACCAAAACAAACTAATGCGGTTTGGGTTAGATTCGTTGGTGCAGTTTTTTTGAGACGATGCATTTTTTTGTTTCCAACGTTAAAACCAAGTTAAAAAGCTTAAATACAACATATTTTCAACAATGTTTTAAATTTCATACAATATTACAATTTCATTTTCATTCTACAACGTTTCCAACAACATAGACCAAATTAAAAATATGGACAAAAAGTAATCCTATTTTGTAAGAAATGCAAAAGACTAAGATTTTATCATTCTCTAAAAATTCAAGTAGCATATAAATACATTTTTAAAATAAAATGCAAAGAAGGAACTTAACAAGAGAGAAAAATATGTCATATTTTAAAAATTTCTATGAGTATTGGTCTAGGTGACTTATGTTTAATTAACATTTTTCTTATGTTGCGGTTTGGTTTGGTTTGATTTGGTTCGGTTGGTAAAATGAAAACCGCAAATCATGGGGTTGAGTAAGAAAATGATCTGATTACATCCGAACCAACTGCGGTTTTTTGCGGTTTTGATTGGGGTTGCTCGGTTTGAAGGTTTTTCTATTTGGGTTGGTTCGGTTCTAGAAATGAAGTAATTTTTAGTGGGGACAAAATTCATTTTTATAAGATGAAAAATAAAATTATTCAATGACCTAAAAGAAGATGAATAATTAAGAGAGAAAATAAGTGGGGGTAATTCCTCCAATTAGTATCGAGTGGATTCATCCTTGACCATTGAAGTCTGACCAATAAAAAAAAAGAATATCACATCCGACTAAAAACCATGCTTAAAAAAATAAAAATTTGAAGGAAAGCTAAGAAACAACTGGAAAAGACCAGTTTAACCCTTGGTAGTTAACTACCAAAGTTTCCTTCGGCAGTTAACTGTCGTCGGTCCCATCGTTAGTTAACTGCTGATACGTTCTGAACTTATACATAAACTGCAACAAAACAACATCAGTTACATAAAGTTACACAAAACCTCTCCAATCCTCTCCAATTTCATTTTGACGAAAATCAAGCAAATCATCTCAACAAAATAACAGGTACGTAGAGTTGATCGTTTGTAATCATAATGTTGATTTGTGTAGGTTTATTTTTGTTAATTTTGGTAGTGTGCATCTAGTTAGGGTTGATGTAGGAATTGAACTTTTGAAGCTTGCATGCGTAGTTTAGGATGTTATAGATGAATGTAGTTGATGCGAATGTTGTTTAAGTACAATGTTGTTTTGAATGGTGTCCAATTAACACAATGACAATAAGTTTCATACTTTGCATTCAGAGTGTTTGTTAAAATGCCTAAATGAGAATGTTGATGTTAAAATGCCTAAATGCCTAGATGAATGTATATGAAGATGTTGATGAATGTATAATTTTTGTTAATGTCTATTTTAGAATTCTAATTTTGTTAATTTAATGATGATGTTAGTTAGTTTATGATCTTAATTTTGTTAATGTTGTTTTGAATTATGTTAATTTTTGTGTAGATATGTCTGATCAGGAGCAATGGCATGGGCTTAACCCAGATAGCACCGGAGCTAGTAGGCTTGCCAAGACTAGCAATGTCAGGAGGGAAAGGGTGGCTACAAACCCTCATATCCCAAATAGGGGAAGAGGTCGGAGGTCCAATCACAATGATGGTGAAAGCAGTTCTCATTCGATACAGTCACAGGTGGATGACCTACTCCAATAAATGAATTATCAGGATCAGCTACACACGATGTCACATATGGTGGTTATGACGCCCAACAGTTTGCTGATGTTGTTGAGGGTGAAGATAATCAGTAGGGCGAAGAGGCGGTGCCTGAACCATATGAGGATGACCTTGCGGCTGAGGCAACCCCAGAGAAATTTCCTGATGTGCCTTCCTTTCTTGGAGGGCCTGGGGATTTACAAGGCGTTGAAGGAGCTTTATGAGGACCATGTCATTATTGCTACCAGATTGTCAAATGCACAAACGATGGAGATCATACAGGAGAGGAATACACGGAGGGATGTTTGTGTGAGGAGTTTCCTCTTATATTTGCTTGGATGTACGTTATTTAGTGATAAAAGCAACAAACAAATCGATTTGATATACCTACAGACGATGGAGGACTTTGATACAATGAGCCAGTACTCGTGGGAAAGGATGGCATTGGCATACCTTTACCACTGTCTATCTGAGGTCTATGTGCCTAAAGGAAAATTTCTTGGTTTGTGCAAAGATGGTTTTTGGCACATTTTCTTGGAGTTTACATTGTTGATGATAATGAGGACTATCTCATAAACTATCAAATCACGGCTAAATGGGTTCCATAGAGGGGTCATGGAGAGGTGAAGCCATACTGTGTAGTGCTTGATCGTTTGGAGATGAATGTTGTATGTTGGAGGTCGTACGAAGGACATAGGGAGATCCAAGAGGTTAAGGAGATATTCTGGTATTCAGGCTGGATCATGTGCGGTGTTGAGAATGTGTATTATCACTTGCCCGATCGAGTTAAAGAGCAGTGCAGGTACGTGCAGGACATCCCCAGACCTCCGACATCTATTCTTGCTATGCGGGATAATCAGATTGTGCAGGCTTTTCTCGACATTCGTGTTCACACCATTCATGAGGATCATTGGGGTCAGCCGACAAGAGATATGCCATGGCGGTACGAGGACGAATATATGCTATGGTACGGATGGGTGTCTCACCCACAAATTTTCCACCTATTTCGGGATCTCCTCCGAGACCAACAAATGAGGAGCATATAATTCCACACAAGCAGCAGCAGGAGAGAAGCTCGCCTCGCCTGATACCTTTGATATGGTTAGCTGATGATTATTTGGGTCAGGAGAGGATGAGCAGTGAGCAATTGTATGCCGAGCGCGATGTTAGGGAGAGGTTGGCACCCATATTGACTAGGAGGCTGGGGAGGCAGCATGCCGAGCAGGAGCAACAACAGGAGTAGGAGAGGTTGATGTTTAGGACTGATGTGTAGTACTTGTTTTTAGCTTTCGTGACATTTGTTGCTTTGTTGTTATTTTCATGACATTTTATAGTTTCTTTGTATTTTGATTACATATTATCGTATTTTGAATTTAAATGATGTTGGTTTATCGGCGTATCAATCTTGAGAATTTATTCATGTTGGTTAAATTTGTGATCTAGTATTGAAACAATGTGGTTTAGGCTGAATTATGTGTAACATTGGTATACAAAACAAATGTTGGTTGAATTATGTGTTTTTAACACATAACAGATTGTGTATCAGAAGCTTCTACCAATGCATAGCTTCAGGGGCGCATCAACAACTACTGAGGAAATGGAATTCGGCGGTAGCTAACTACCGAGGAAAATGAAGTCGATGGTAGTTAGCTGCCGATGCAGACTTTTTGTGTGGATGGGGAGAACTCTACATTTTTTGTGGTCCATATTCCACATAAAGTTGTATATATAGGATTGTTGTTTTCATTGTTTCCACAATCCACATTCAACACATCTACAGTTTATAAGATGCGTGGTGATGAGAGCGAAGGTGTTCGAACAATGGTTCAAACATCTTCCCTTTCATCACCCCTCCTCTTTAAAACTAAACAAAAAACCATCAACCCAAAAAACTTCATTAATTTTTGGTTTTGAATTTAAAGGTGTAAACAATTTATAAGATGTGTGGTGATGTTGGAGAAAGTGTTCGAACATACAACGTTATGACAACATTCTCCAACATCACTACTCCTCTTAAAAAATACTAAAACAAATTAGTCATAAATTTGTTAATTGCCAAATCAATTTTTTTTTTTGCTTTTTAGTTTTTTCACTTTAATCACAAATTTTATCGTTTTTGTTTCCTGATTTATTGATTTTGGAGGACATTAAGATGATCAAATGTAAAGTTCCGTTAAAAATCACAACATGGATGCATCGGCAATTAACTATCGAGGAGTTGCAATTCAACGGTAGCTAACTGCTGAGAATTTGCAATCCGACGAAAGTTAACTGCCGAATGATATTTACGTCGTCATCTTTTTGTATGTTTTAGCCTCCTTTAATATGTGAACAATTTTCTTGAAAAATAGAAAATGGATCCTCTCCTATCAAATGAGACCCATTAGATTCTCCATCTTCCTTTTAAAAGGGGACGAAAGAAAATTTACAAAAAAATGTGATTTACTGATAGAGACGCATACATTTGAGAAAACATAAGAGAAAATGAATTGACAAAATCTATTCTCCAAAAAATACATCTTGAGCCGATTCCTCCATACTACAGTAGGCCACACAAACCAATCAATCTGTAGTTCAGTGGCCACCAAGCACAGATGGACCTTCAATGGAACCAAACTATAATTCAAATCTCACGGTTTGTCACTTTTGTGCTGTAGCCATCTCATCACGTTGATTCCACATATTAAATATCAAGTCAACATTAATGTCAAAAAATTGAATGACAGTATGGTTCAAAATTAGGAAATAAAAATGAAAGGTGGGAAAATTGTAAATTAACCATAATAAAATGATCATCTTGTATTTAAAAGACATAGTCAAATGACAAAAAGTATATTTCTGAAAAAAAGAAAAAGAAAAAAACTCAAGTATTTCATGTCGGATTCAATTGACATTTCCATTCAAATTTTGATCATTAAAAAAAAAGTCATGTTCATCGGTGTCAGTGAGACACTGGTTAAAGAAGTCAAAACAAAAAAGTTTTAAGTACTTTTAAAATTTTTAAAAATTTGATTATACAACTTTTAATATAATACTACCATATTTTCTTCTTTAACATCGGTCCGAGACACCGGTTAGCATTTTTCAATAGTTTCTAACAAGTTTTGAATTGCTTTCCAAAAAACATTGAATCATGACCACATCCACAAGGATATAAAATAGGAAGAAAAATATACCCATCGCCTATGGTCCTACATCACTTGAAGTTCTATGGCGACTCCTGCCAAAGGTCATCATCATCCATCACGAACTTCCTTTTTGGTGTAACCTACATTCATTTCCCTTGCATTGAAACTTAACAGTTTGATATCCCTTTCATATCTAGTTGGTTTAGACAAAAACTTGTTTAAAGAAAATAAAAGGCAACATCGCAATAATAACATCCACATTTACGAGGAAACAAATATCGTTTTCCATCCCAACCATGTTATCTGTCACTGCCACCTTTAATCCCTTAACAGGCAAAAACGTGACAATGCCAACCTTCTTCTATTAGGGGCACTAGCTACTCCCAACTCACACACTACGCAATTGGAGAGATCAACTTCTCTAGAATTTCTAGCTAAATTGAAGAAGTCGGATATATCAATTAATTTGAGCATAGAATTGAATGAGTTGAAGAGTTAAAACAACCAAAGTTTGAAGTCGACTTTGGAGCAAAAACTAATGAAAAAAGTTAGACCAACAATTGTCTTAAGAGCATTATTTAAAAAATCTACTATAAAAAAATATTTTGAAAATATAAATCAAACTCATGTAAAAATAATAATTACATATCCATGTATACAAAAGACGCTACTTTTAATTGCTTAGACAACTTCACTTGTTAGTATTTTTCGTAAAAAAATGTTAATAGTATTCTAAAGAATAATGAAAAACATCACAATAGTGTTCTTCACTTTAAAAGTGTGTAGTCAACTATTTTTCAATAAAAAAGTCCATACTCTAAAAAAAAGTTTACATGTTAAGTTTAGGATACCAATTAAAAAATTATAATTTTCTTTTAGAAAATTGTAAACTACTCCGCGACCAATTAAAATTAGTAACATCCTTAGGAAAAAAGTTTAAATTAGTAACATGTACTTTAACAATCTTTCAAAAAAATAAAATAAAACATGTACTTTAACAAATATTTTTTTTCAATAATTTTATACTCTTTTCGTCTCATAGTAATTGTTACTTTTGCATTTTTATTTCTATCTCAAAATTATATCCACTTTAGGATACAAATAAAACATTTATTATTTTTTTCATTCATATACTTTTATTTATTAAATTTCAATTTATTTAACTAATCCATTAATTATAATTAATATGAATATTTTAGCAAACAATATTTACCTCAATTTTTTTTAATAAACAATATAAAGTAATCTTCCTATTAAAATCAACCAAACTAATAAATTTTTTAAAACTGCACACAATCCAAATGTGACAATTAAATTGAGACAAATAAAATATTTGACATAACTATTAAAACATGCTTAATTTTAATTGGTTTTGGATGAATTATCCATAATTTTCCAAACGCAACCTAGCTCAAATCATTTCATTTTTTCACAACAAATATTTTTTTTCATTGAAGTGCTCTTTGTCACACTCTCAATATTTTTTCACTAATTAATAACCATTTTTTTTTTTAGAATTCTATATTTGACATAGCTATTAAAATACAAATGTTTGATTTTAATTGGTTGTAAATAAATTATCCACAATTTTCCAAAATCAACCTAACTAAAATTATTTTATTTTGTAAACCAAAAACAAATCATTTCATTAAAGTACTCATTGATAATACACTCTCAAGTTTTTTTCACTTTGGAAATATTTTGCCAAAAACCATAATTTAGAAACTTTCTTATTTCACTCCTACACTTGGCCATTTTGCCGTTTTACAATCAAGCGACAAAGCCACATCAACCACCACAAACACAAACACAAAATCATTTCACCAACACAACGTTTTCACTTGTCCCCCATGCGTTTTCTTTCATCATCACTATGATGGGTCTAAACAAATTCGGCACCACAATCACAATCCTCACCGCCGTTACTCTAACAGCCCTCGCCGTCGAAATCCTCTACGTTCTATTCAAACGCCGTAAACGCCTCCGTCCACGTGTTCAAGCAGAACCTTCTCTTCCACGTTCGTCTTCGACGAACGAGGAGCTAGAAGATGAACTTGAACAGCACATGGCGAAGTATCATTGTCTCTACGGTCCTTCAAGAGTGTTGTTTACGATCAAAGAGGAGGAAAGAGAAGGTGTTGAGAGTGAGAATGGTTCTTCTACGACGGAGTGTAGTAGTGTTGTGACGGTGATGAAAGGTAGGGCGGTGAGGAGCATGCGTTTGAGTGAGAATGTGGTGGTTGGTGGTGGTGATGAAGTTGTTGTGGCGGTTGAAGAGTGGTTGGATGAATCGACGCCGTATTCGACGCCGTGTGCGACGAGTCCTTATTATACACCACAGTCTTCACCTACGCGTGGAAATGGTTGAAGTGAAGTGAAAACACTATCAAGAGTGTGTTCTTGAATGAAAATTAGGTGAATAAGATGTATTTTATTTTTCTCCTACAAATTTAGATTAGTATTTTGAAGATAGTTTTTTTAGATTTAGATTAGGCAATATAGCTCTAATGTTTGTTAGATTGGTAGTAAGTCGATCTCCCGAAAAGTCACTTGGTCGAAAGTTCTCTCTTCAACCTCGAGAAACTCGGTTTCAGTTCAGAAACTGAGATTGATAGTAAGATTGGAGTGGTGGCTCTAAACACAGTCAATTATTTGTTTTCATGTCGGTCTCTTTTGTATGTACAAATTCAAAGTGATTCAAAGATTATTGTTGTTACTATTAAATGCGGTTTACCGGTTTCAATTTTAATTATGTACTTGTTATTGTGATCGTATCACTACGTTTTGATTTATTTTAAGTTAAAGGTGAAGACAGTGAACGGTCACGTTCTTCTTGTTTGCTTTTTTTATACGTCTATTCACTGCACTTTTATTATGAAAAGACTCGTATGCTTGCTTTATCTTTTCTATGTTCCTGATTTTTGCTCAGCTGTTTGTTTGAAGAAAAATACTCTTCTTGTATTCATTTTTGTTTCTAAACACTTCAAAAATATCAAAGTACTTCATTTTTCGTAATGATTGAAAACAAAATTGAAAGCGAGAAGAGTAAGATCCTTGTTTGCAATGGCGGAACCAAGATTATTATAAGGCTTGGGCAAAAAAAATTGCAACACATTTATAGTGTTTTACATAAGAAATTTCAAACAAATAATAAAAAAAATCTAAAGAAATTGTCCAATTTATAAGGGTTTATATAAGAAATTCAGAGGGATTAACATAAGAAATTGCAAAAATTTTAGGCCAGAGCCCGAGCAACAGCCCAGGCTCGCCAAGTCTTGAAACCGCTCCTGCTTGTTTGACTCGTTGTAGTTTTGTATGCGTGTACACCTTGGCCTTGGATATTTTTTGGTCTTGGGGCCTGAGAGCATTGTGTTATGAACAAAAAGACAATTGCTCTTCTCGCCATCAGTTCTGATCCAAAATATCTGGAAATGTCGTCGGAGGGTATTTTCGTATTTTTTGGTGTTTTGGAGCAAAATTGATGTTGAGAAGAGCAATTTTTAAAACATAATCTATTTGTATAGCGTGGGCTACTGGGCCTATGTTCCCATGATTTTTCATGAAAATTGTTGTTCACACTTATAAGAAGGCTGAAACACACATATAAAAAATTGTAATACCTCTCGGCAGTTAACTGCCGACAGTTCCAATTTCCTCGGCAGTTAACTGCTGATGCGTCCTGATGCAAATGCAGAGGCATAAGCTTCATTTTCTGATCCTGTCATGTGTTTAAAACACAAAACACAACTTTTTTTTTGTTTGGAAGAAACACAAAAAAAAAACCTATTGACATGTTTTTTTTACACACAATGGTTCAAATCACAAAACAAAATGGGCGCAAATTCACAACATAATTAAACCAACATTTTTACCATTAAAGAAAGTAAGATATCCCAACGAACCATTATGTCATCAAAATACAAACATACGAACCAATGTCATCAAAATACGAAAAGTAAAAAACAAGTCCTAAACAACACATACAAGTAATCCTATTTCTAGTCTTGGTCCTGCTCATGCTGATGTTGCCACCTCCTCGGCCTCCGGCCTCGCCTCCTGCTCAAAATCGGTGTGATCTGGTCCCTAACATGATGCATGGCCTCAAACCATTGCTCAGGGCTCATCACCTCCTGACCCATCTGCTCATCAGCATAGGCAAAAACGCCACTAACCATGTCATAAGTATCTGGCGAGCCTCTCGCCTCGTACTGCTCCCCCTGTTGTGCAATGATCTGCTTCTCATTAGCTGGCCTCGAAAGATCTCCTGGAAGAAGTGGCAAAATTAGAGGGTGAGACACCCTACTGTACCATAGTACATAGCCATCCACCATGTACCTGTCCTGATTGATCAATTAGCTGCCCCTGATTCGGATCAGACATATCTACAAAAAAATTCAAAAAGTTAACATCATTCAAGTTATACGTAAACCATAAACTAAACATCGTTCAATATAAATTGTGTGCATCATTTCCATCATAACCTAAACATCATTCAATATAATTTGTGTGCATCATTTCCATCATAACCTAAACATCATTCAATATAATTCTCATAACCTAAACTAACTAAATAATCAATAATCAATATACACTTTATCAAACTACAATTAACATCATTTCCTTAACCTAAACTAAGTAAATAATCAAAATAATTGTCATTGGGCCATTTTATCAAACACTTTGTGTGCAAAGTATCAAACATATTTAAAATGTGTTCATTTGGCACCATTCAAAACCACATTATACTTAAACATCATTTAAACAACATAGGCAACAACTACATTCATTTATCAATTCATAAACTACACATGCAATGTTCAAATTGTCAATTCATTCATAAACCCTAACCACATAAAAACTACTCAATTTTTTTTTAAAAACTTAACCTAAAGAAACTAACATTATGATTACAATGATTAATGCAACTTGTGATAATGTGGGGTTGATTGGCTTGCAAATCGTGAAAATGTATTTGGTGAGAATTGGAGAGAAGTTGAAGGAATTTTGAAAACAATGAAACTGATATGTGTTCTGGTGCTTCTGTTTCTGTAAAGACGCATCGGAAGTTAACTCCCGATGGACTCGGCGGTAGTTAACTGCTGAAATTTTCCTCGGTACTTAACTGTCGCCGGTTCTTTTCCTCGATAGTTAATTGATGTGGGGGCATTGTCGTCTTTTACTGGTGTTTTTCAGCTTATATGATGTGTCAACAACATTTTTCATTTGTCATTAAGAGTTGTTTCACACAACTCTACAACATTTAATAACATTTTCATAAAGCAGACGAGAATGTGTATCATAAACAAATGAAAAATGTTGTTGACACATAGTGTTTGGCTGAAAAACACCAGTAATTTACCAATATAACTCCATCGGCAGTTAACTGCCGATGAATTTTTAACCGGAGGTAGTTAACTGCCGATGGTCATTTTCGTCTTTTACTTGTGTTTTTCAACCAAACACTATGTGTCAACAACATTCTTCTAAACAAACTGTTTATGGTAGGAATCCACACAAGAGCACTAATACGTAGACACAAATTCAATATTGTATGCTCAACACAGTATAAAATACACGTAATTTTAAAGATGGTCAGATTTTGACGTGTAACATCCCGGATTTTTATCCAAGACATTACGCCTAATTCATTTTTCTTTTCGAAAAACACTACTATTTTTTTCATCAATAATAAATTCTTAGCAAAACCTGTACAAAATTCTTAACATAATTCAATTAGAATCCTTAAAATAAATATCCCCAAAATTACTTCTAAAATTACAATTTAGTCAAAAACTCAATTTCATCCCCGTACGCGCTTCAAACAAAAACACCAAAGCATACACCATGTCTTCTTTTGTACCTAAAGTGTTGGTGTAAAGGTTTCAATTTCCTTATCCAAATTGGTTCATGCTCAAAGCACAAGAACAATGTCATAAAATAGATGATATCAAAACTTCTCAATAAAAAAGAAATAAGAAAAATACATCCAAGTCATATGTTTTAAAGTAAAGTTCACACACATTTTCTTTTCAATATAATAGTTTAATCAATTATCAAAATACAAATATTTAACGGACTCAAATGTTATTATTGTAAAAGATGCATGCTCCTAAAGACTACATGATTCGGATGTCATCACCCGTCACTAAGGCACCACACAGATGCATATGCTAATGTATGATAATGAAAATGAACACTAAATCCCGCCACTTAGGCACACCAATGCAATATGATATTAACCCACCACTAAGACACCACACGGAAATAATTATATATCTCATATCACCATGAACATGATCACAAACAATCTTTTCAATAAAACTCAGTTTTCATCTCTTTTTCCTTTCCTTAATTAATAAAAAAATCTAACATGTCTTTATCAGCATCACACAAAGATATAAAACGTGATAAATTAAAATAAATATATCATTCAACATCACATGGTCGTACACAATTATCATATAAAACATAATTGAAAATAATCACTTTTATAAGAAATTAAATTTTACCTGAAAATACATTTTAATTATTTTTCTTTTTAAAAGACAATAATTGCTACCACTATTTAATAAACCGTCCTAGCACTTAAGAACGTATGAAAAAAAGGCCTTACCTTGACCGCTTTTCCTCCTAGTGCAAAACTCTATGCCTCAAATTTACCAGCTACAATGCATACACAATTTCTCTCGCTCGACACATATATTAGATGATCCTACTGCTTCACTAATGTACGATCAAAATCTTATGACTTACACAATTTTGAGATGAAATAACCGCAAGATAATTGCTTGAGGGGTTGAAAAATGTTGTGGATGGAAGATTAAATGATTATGAATACGGTGTGATGTTTGTAGTGGGTAAATTAAAAAATCTAACATATCTTTATCAGTATCACACAAAGATATAAAACGTAATAAATTAGAATAAATATATCATTCAACATCACATGGTCTTACACAATTATCATATAAAACATAATTGAAAATAATCAATTTTATTTAAGAACGAATGTGAAAAAGACCTTACCTTGACCGCTTTTCTTCCTAGTGCAAAACTCTATGCCTCAAATTTACCAGCTACAATGCATATACAGTTTCTCTCGCTCGAGACATATATTAGATGATCCTACTGCTTCACTAATGTACGATCAAAATCTTATGACTTACACAATTTTGAGAAGAAATAACCGCAAGATAATTGCTTGAGAGGTTGAAAAATGTTGTGGATGGAAGATTAAATGATTATGAATACGGTGTGATGTTTATAGTGGGTAAGATTTTTGCATCTAGTTTACACAACATTTATGGGTCGTATAGTTGAGGAAGGAGAGTTTAGGACTTGACAATTTTTTCTATGTGGAGAGGAAGGTGTGAACAAAGAAAATAAAAAGAGTGAATCTGTGAAGGAACACATCACCTTAAGAATGACATCTAATTAATTTGTACAATCAATTTCTAACCTTGACATGAGAAGGAACACAATGAATACGGTTGACTAAGATTTTGGCTGACAGCAAGGATGGACATGTGAGTCAAGAGATAGAAACAATCCTAGTCTTAGTGTCTTTGGAAAAATATCAATACAAAAGACTCTCCCATGATTTAAAATGGAATATAAGTTGATAGGAGAGAAAGATGAGTTGGTCGTGTAGTCAAAGGAAGAGAATTGCAAATCAAATTTCAAGGCAAAGACTCTCCCATGATTTCTACTAATGTTGATTGAATAGCTTACATAAAAAAACGGTTACCTTCCTATATGTAAATGCATTGGATGCTTAAAGGTTGTTATTCTTTCTCAGACACTACCGAGCAATTAGGAGGATGGACTAGGTAAATTGCAACGTGTACTTGACTAGCTAATTAGGCAACAAAAGAACGTGTAACATTAATATGACTATGTCAAAATAGAAAACTAATTGCTAATTTAATAATTAACTTTAAAATAATTTACAAATAAAAATACATTATATTAAGTGAGTAGAAGAAAAAACAAATATTGTACGGATGATTAACTTATTTTTTGTCACACCAAATTAATTACTAAAAATAAAATAGATGGAAAAAAATTCAAATTAATTAATCAAAGCATGAAATGTCAAAATTTTCTTAAATTTTTCACACATAACAATAAATTATTGAACAACTAAATGACAATTTGAGAAAATAATTTTTGAACGACATGCATAAAATATTGAGATGTTAAATGTCCGGAACTTGGATCATCTATATTTGTTGCATTGTGCAACAACTGTGATGTGTGGATCTTACATCTAGAATAGAATGAATTATTTGATACTAGATCAGTGTTATGACAGCTACTATAAAGGATCGATCCATTTTTATTGGAGGGAAACAATTAATAAAAAATATGATCGGTCCATAGCAAGTGCAAGCCGGACTACCTTACCGGGTCCAAAATTTTGTTGTGGATCCCTCTACACGTTTGTCACAGTTCACAGAATTCCTAAAATATTTAAGACGACCCTAATAAAATATAAAAAAAAATAAAAAATAGGAAAGGACATTAGATCATCTTGTGTCACTGTCCAATTCCAATGTCTAAAAAATGTGTTACAATACATAAAGGAGATGAAAATTTGAAGAGGGATACTTTGTCATTTTGAGAAAACGTATAGGTGTGGTTGAACGGTGTAGGGGTAGGAGTAACATTTACTTTCTTTCTTTTGGCATACTTTTGCTTCTCAGGTTTTACAGACGAAGCATTCGTTCGTTCTGTAATCTAATTGTGTCTATTGTGAGGACAGGTTTAACTAGTTTCGTACGTAAGGGATTATTTTCAAATTGGTAAATCCTTGTAGCACCCACGGCACCCTGTTTTTTTTTAGGGAATCCACGGCACTCTCTTGATGGGTACCTTTTCTTAATTAACGAGAGAGTTAGAAAAGATACCCATAAGGAGATTGACATAGGAAACATCGTCTATTAATCCTAATTCAACTAATAAATGTCAAGATTGTTAAGTTGAACACCCTGAATTGGATTTGAACCCGTCATCCCTCACTTACGTGTAAGAGTTTTCACGTGATTATTGTCACACCGTCTATTAAAAAAACACGCTCATTATCTTGATGTTTGGGATGAAAATTGAAATCATACCTATTGAACTATATATAAGTTAGAATCCCAATTCAAACTCAGAGCATTACATCCGATCTAACAATAATTAATTAGATAGATTTCTCCTATAATTTCTAGTATCGGCCTTAATTACTTGATTAAACTTCATTATCATTCCCTCTTTTTGTTCCATGATATATATTAGTATTATTTTCTTTATTTTTCCCCCCTAAAATAGTGAGGGCCAAGGCCCACATACCCTTGTATGTGGAGGGGTATGTGGGGCGATCCCTCCACATAATTCTTTGATTGCCATTTTTGCCTTTGATTGCTTTCATTCTTATTATATCATGTTTTCTCCTTTAGTTTTAAAGTCACACCTGTTTAATTTTTTTTTAAGAATAATTTCTAAATTTATTATCTTAAACAATGACTTGGGCCATGGTTGGCAATATCCTTAAATATATAAAAACTACAATTGATCTATATGCACCGGTGTTTAAGATGCATAAGCCATCCAAGGAACATGTTTAGTCCAATGGAAATGAAGTTGAATTTATATTCGCATCAAAATCGAAATAAGAGACAATTGCATACACAATCCTCAATCCTTAACAACTTCAAAACAAAATATATAACTAACAAAGAAGTAAAAAAATAAAATAAAAAAAGAACCCATCTAGGAGCATGACAATGGTACACCATTTAAGAAACTAACGGAACAACCACCATTTTTTATCCCAATCACAATAAGTGACTTGAAATTCATTACCCATCAACGTTCCATTGCGTTGTTTTAGAGGAACCTTCAAATCACAACGAACTATAGGCTTCCCTTTCCATGTCTTCAACAAACCAAATTTTAGCCTCACTTTAAGCAAACCTTCACAACAAATCCATAAACTCCATCTTTTTTCTCTTTATTGAGTTCCAAAATCTGGTCAGAACTTAAAGGAATCAATTGTTGACCGCTAAAAGTTGGGCTCGTGAAACTCGTGTTTTTATGACGTTGAAAGAATGTTCCTAGGGTTTGAGAACCAAACCTAACATCTTTATAAAACACAATGGTTTCGATGTTATCATAATAGATATCAACTCTTCTATTCGGGTTTCGAATCGTGATGTTGAGAGCGAGATCATAGTAAAGTGTAATGTTGTTTTTGAAATTGAACTGAGTAAGGGATGTGTCTGTTACGGTGAATTTGACGAAGTTAGGATGTATGATAAGCCATGAGAAGAAAGAAAAGATTGTTACGAAGATAATGAATTTATTTTTAACATTTTCTCATAAAAAATAATCAATATTCTTTATTATGAGTAATAAAAATTCAAAAAAAGTAAATTTTATTTCGTCGAAGCTTTTGGTAAATAAGATTTAATTATTATAATTGTCAATGATCGAAAATAATTCTTTTTCCTAAAAAAAACAACTCATTTAATTATTAATTTAAGAATTTAGTGTACCGGTACACTCGAATTTTTGGGTGTACCATAGAATTTACCTTAAATATAAGGTTAAATAAATTTTCCGTCTCTATAAATATATCGAATTTTGATTTTCAAGCAATCAATAACAGCTCGTCATGAATTTCAAAGACCAACATAAACATCACGTGATATGTCCAAGTCAATTTCAGCATCCATAAGCTCAATTGTTTTAGGGTGTGTTTGGTTTGCAAAAACAACTAGTACTGTACAAAACAGTACAAGAAAGAACAACACAATACAAGGGAGAACAATATAGGACAAATTTTTATGGCATTGAATAATTTTTTGTTTTATACGACTTTTAGGGGACGGAATGCAATTTTGGTATTTTAGACAACCTGTATGTGGGGCAAAAAGTTGTGATGTGGTTTGGTGAGGGACAAAAATGTTAGTTTTTGTCCTATCCCTTGCCTCTGGTTTGTCCTGTACCTAACACAGTTTTGAAAATCAAACACTGGACAACTGAAATTGTTCTGTTATGTCCTTCATTTTTTAGCAAATCAAACGCACCCTTAAACTAGCATAACAAACCGTGGCTGAATTAATAATAAAAAAAACATTATATTAAAATGAATAAAATATTTATTTTATTTGTGTATTTTTATAGGTTTATTTCCACATGTTTAATGAACTTACGATCACATCATGCAGAGTGAGGGGATGATGCCACTATTTGGAGATGTTTCCTTGAATCGGGGAATATAATTTTACAAAAATATAATATGTATGTGTGTATATAATGTCAACATTTTATTTTTAAAAGTATAAATATACATCATAGTTGTTCTTTACAGTTTTTCATATTTTAGATATATTGAATGATGTTCTCATTTTCAATGTCAATGAAAATCAACGAATTGTGAAGGAAATCAAAGTTCATGATTCCTTGAGTGATAATGTAGTCTAGTAAAATGAACAATTTAGGGTTTCTCATTTTTATCCTGTACATATTTTGAGTTTTCATTCTACAATTTGTTGATCTGGTAAAAATAAAGTATTATTTATTTTGATTTTTTTTTTTAAGAAAGACCAAGTGAAAATATTCACTTAAAAACTCATACAGATAAGTGAGAATCTCAGATTCAAACTTGAATTATAACATCTAATCTAACAATAATTAATTGGATAAATTTCTCATATAATTTACATTATAGACCTTAATAACTTAATTAAACTTTATTATATTATCATTCCTTGTTTTTGTTCCATAATATATATTGGTAATATTTTTCTTTATTTATTTTTTTCCAAAAGTAGTGAGTGCGTAGGTCCACATACCCTTTTTTTTTTGCCTTTGATTGCTTTAATTTTTATTAAATCATGTTTTCTCTTTTAGTTTTCAAGTCACCTGTTTGACTTTTAAAAAAAATGATTTTTAAAAACTACAATTGATCACGCAAATATATACTTAAATATATAAAAACTACAATTGATCAATATGCACCAAGGTTTAAGATACATAAGCCATCCCCTGAACATGTTTAGTCCTCTGGAACTGATACTGAAATAGAGACAATTTTATTTTTTTTTGAATCAAAATATATTAAGCAAGGCTAGCGCAAGGAGTACTTAACCCACAAAGGAGGAAAAAGAGTACATACAAGAGAGCCTTTATCAAACGGCAACTCTCCACCAAACACACCACTAAAAAAAAAACCCTAAAGTCCTATTAACAAACTGAAACAGGACACAAAAACACACCAAATACACTACCAATAGGAACAATTGAAGCCAGGGAACATTGCATCTGTGACAAACAACAAAAAAGTCCCCTAAAAACACCTACAGCAGCCGCACAAACACCTATACCAGACTGCAATCAACACCCTAACAGCACCAGCAGCAAAAAGAACGGCTGCTGCACCCTACCACAGACCCGCTGTGAGAAAACAGCAAAACAAAGACACACCACAAATCCACAGCAGCTCAAAAACGCCCCAAAACAGAAGCCAACAGACCAGAGACAAAGCACCACCCAATCAGCCCGGATCAGACACCATGACAGTAACGGGGATTCCAACACCATTCGTGTAACAAACAAGTCGCAATTTTCAATCTTGCCAAACTCCAATGCCAAGATAACGCCTTAATTTGGTCCACCATCTCTTCCACCCCAATGATCTTATTATTAAAAATCTGATCATTTCGAGTCTTCCAAACAACCCACACCACGGCATGCCAAATCAACCACATCCCTCTTCTAAGCATTTTGGAGCGCACCTCTCTTGACCAACAAAGAGCGTGAATGAACAAATTCAGAGGCATGATAAAATTAAAATTCAACCAACACATCACCTCCCTCCAAACTTTAGAAGTAACATCACAATGGAGGAAAAGATGAACCACCGATTCGTCATCGCCATCGCAAAAAACACACCGCTTAGAATCTTCCGTCCCCATGAGCCTGTTGGAATTCTATCGAGCAATAAAGTCCACGAGAACGCCAACACTTTTCCCAGAGCCTTACCCCTCCAATTTTCCCGGAAGACAGCCTCCTCGTCACGGTTCAAAACTCCATTCGAAAGACATTGATTTTGAAGTAAAGAAAAGCAAGATTTAACGGAAAAAAGCCCATCCTTATCCGGTTTCCACACCCAAGAATCCATACCAACCCCCATAGCCACCCCATCCAACCTCGTCAAAAGTGAAGTTAGAAGGTCCTTTTCCCATTCAAACAAATCACGCCTCCACCCAAACATCCACCTTCCCCTCACCGGGTTTGTATCATAAAACACATCCACCCTCCCATCTTGAACAAGAGCTAAAGAAAAAGTGTATTCGATCCAAAAAAGTGAAGACATCACCCACCTTTCTAATCAACTCCTTATTAAACCATCGAACCCCTTGAAACTCCTCCACCCCCATTAAGTTTTTCCACCATGTCGAAGCTTGAGAAGG
>Ga0228710_1005289_pt1 | contig 20096 bp, 22 predicted proteins | sample MedpolnodulmetaG_FD_177995 | JGI IMG/M metagenome (GOLD analysis project Ga0228710, IMG submission 177995) | Root nodule microbial communities from Medicago polymorpha collected in Santa Monica, California, United States - pink nodules | ecosystem: Host-associated > Plants > Roots > Nodule... | reverse complement strand
GAGCTTCTAAATTGCACATGGGGCAGCTATTCTTCAAAAGCAACCATTCTGCTATGCAATCAAAATGATATTCATGAACACATTGAATAATTCCAATTTTTTCTCCATTTTTGAATTGGTCCTATCAAATTAATAAGGAGAAATTAATTAGTACCTCAGCAAAAATACATCGATAAGTTTGACTTTGAAATATAAAGTAAAAAAGTTCTAAGAATATTGAATGAAATGGAACTTGTTTTCAAAAGGTCACACCTGACATATTACGCAAGAATCAGTTTCTTCATCATTGGAAGGTGACTCTTCCAAATTAGTAGCAACTGGACTTGGTGAATAAACTTTTGTCTTCAACTGACTCTCAATTATTTCCTTTGATAAACCAGTGTTTGCAACACAAATCCTTTCAAGATATGCAATAGCTTCCTATAATCAATAATTATAAGTGTAATTATTTTTATGGTTTCGTATACTATCTATATTTCACTACCATATGTTGTCATGCATCATGTATGTCTACATTGATTGGACAAATACAATTGTTATATATATATGTGTGTGTGTGTGTGTGTGTGTTGTTACCTCAAGAGACTGGTCGCTGATCAAGTCCAAACCCATATTTTCCATTTGCTCAATCAAAGAAATAAAGTCCAAACCCATATTTTCCATTTGCTCAATCAAAGAAATAAACTACATAGAAATGAAGTTCAATTAATAAATTCTTCATACATGTCTACATTGATAGAAACGATTTTAATATATATATATATATATATATATATATATATATATATATATATATTTGTTCTTACATCATATGGCATGTCGGTTATGTCCAAGTTCATATTTTGATGTTGGACAGACAGATTTTCCACTTCCTTAATCAACGAAACATCCTACATACAAATGAAGTTCAATTAATAAATTCACCATGCATGTTTACATTGATAGGGAAACTACAATTTTAACATCTATATATGTTTTTGAGTAGTGCTAGAAACATTTTATTTTAAATACCCTCTCTTAGACTCCAACACTCACTTATTTATTAAGTTAAATCAATGTTTGTAATACATTTTGGAAATGAAACTGACATAAAGTGGTAGGACATACATTGGATTTAGTCATTAAAAAGCGAGTGTTTGAAAAAGTGTTAAAAATAGAGTGTTGATAGTATTCCTAGATTCTTCTTACCTCACATGGCATCTCGTTAATGTCGAAGTGCATGTCTCGATGTTGGTAGACCAAATTTTATGTTTCCTCGATTAAAGAAACATCCTACATATAAATGAGAATCAATTAATAAGGAAGCAAATATACCCGGGTAAAAAAATCAATAAGTTTATGTAAATACATTGATTTTATTTTAATTATTCATTTTAAAAAGTCACAAGATCAAATTACGTTCACATAAAGTTTTGAAGAAGATAAAACATTATTTAGAGTCACTAAATTTTGTGAAGAGACAATTAATAGAATATATGTTAGCTATTTCTAATTTGTATATTTTTATAATTTTCTAGCAAGAAAGATATATTACATTTTCTCGAACATAGCGAAAGGGATTAACACTTCGACAGTCAAGAGTTGTGTTGATCATGACTCCATTAGAAGCCCGAAGACCTGATTTTTCATGGATTGTAGCACCACCTGGAGGATTAGATGGAACTAGATGCGTTGCAATTGTTGGATGACGATAGTTATGGAGTTGTGGGCGGATAGGTGGAGGACGAATAACCCTAACACCATTTCTATTACCAGTAGTGCCATGATGTTCACTCTCTAATGAACTTCCATTTATATTGGGTGCTAAAAAATGATAGTGAATCAGTTAAACAAACTTAACTCAACGACAATAACAATTTAAAATAAATACTCCCTCGTGTTTCAAAATATAAGTAAAAATTGATCAACAATAATTTGTACTAAATACATCAATTTTTTATGATCTATTTTTTCTTATACTTTAGGGCGGAGGAATTACATACAAACTTACTCACATCACATGCGGGGATCATGTATGCATTTATACACAAATACTCATTTTGCATATCTTTTCACAAATAATTATCTGTTTTTTTGCTAAAACTTCAATTACATATTGTCAAATTATTGACTTACATGACATCTAAATAATGAAACAGATAGAAAAAAAAAATTACATAATTGTCAACTAATATGATTTTTCTATTGACATGTTTATCGAGAGTACCTAACATAGTTCTTGTATTGTCATGTTGTCCTACTTGATTGATTGGAGGGATACGCAGTGGCATTGACGCAATATCCCTTATAGTAAGCCGATTAGTCTGTCTTCCCTTATGAGGAACAATAGAAGCACTACCAGCATCCATGAATCCACTGCTTCTTCAAAAATAAATAAAATTATTTTAAATTAGTCTAGAAAGTTACATTATATTTTTTTTTTTTACAAAATAAAAGATATTCATTCATTCAAATTGATAGAGTACATCGATATAATGCAAATTCGCTAAAAACAAAGAGGATGTATATGTGAACATGCTCACATCATCCATGTTTATAGCATAAAACGGTAAAGTACAAATGCCTACACATATGACTATATTTAAATCTCTAGAATAACCATGTCTCCGGATCTGCAACGTGGATGACGTCAAAATCATTGATTGGATCTGCACTGGATCAAAGCTGATCTGACAACCTGAACCGATCAAATACCTGAGAGAAATAGGAAAAACAAATAACGTCGCACAAAGATGACGAACAAACCAACGTCGCACGAAGACGAAGAAATCACAAAATAAAAAATGAAATAGATGTGGAAATCACTTATCTCAATAAAAGGGAAAGAGAAAAACGAGTTAGAGGGGTGATTTTGGATAAAAAAATGACCCTAAATCACCCCTCTTTGATGAATGAAGAAGAAGAAACTAGGGTTTTGGTGACAGCTCACACATTATATTGTTGAGTCTTCATGATATGACCTTGATATTTAAAAAAAAAATGATATGACCCTTATATTTTTGGTGGATCTTTTGAAGTGAAAAATATATTTCTTATTAATATTTTGAATATTGTGTCTTAGCATTTCTTTGATCCAAAATCACTAATAAATTCTTCATAATATTTTTTTTCTCTTAAAAACATATAGATAGTTAATGATATTCGTTAAAATTTACATGTATCAAGAAAAATATTAATTTAGTTTCAACATTTTTATTCTGCTGGTAAAACTTTGATTTAATTATTACAATGTCTCTAATAACTAGTAATTCTTCAATTAAATCTAACTATTATGATTGTATGAATTCGCGTATTTTAAAGTGTGTCACTTCATGGAGCTGTTGAGTTGATGACACCTGAAGGTGACAGAAGTTTCAAAGTGAATGGGCAGAGAGTTAAGCCATATCTGGGTGGCGACATACCAAAAGGAAGGGTAGGACTTGTTCTAAAGGACCTCTAAGGATCCTTGGCAGTCAAGCTAGTGACGGTAAAGGAGCGCTGAGTGGGAGGCAACCCACTACATTTATTTTCAAGTAGTATTTATTTTATTGCTTTCAATAAAAAAAAAATTTCAACAATAAAACACAAGCAGGCAGGGATTTTTTTTCAAAATATTTTTCAAACATCCAGCAAAATCGCATCACGTCACTCACTAGACGCGTCACGATTTTGATTGGACTCTCTTGCGTTGCTCACTGCCTATAAAATTGCGTCACGTCTCTACCAGATGCGTCATGATGGGCAGTTATTTTCAAAAAACTCAACCGTTACAAAGCAATCGTGCCGCGTCACATCCCAAACGCGTCACGATTTCACTTTGGCCTATATAAACCCATCAAATTTTCAGACTTTCCCACACCATTTTTCCTAGTGTTACTTTGCCAAAATTTCTAACCAACTCCTTACTCACAAAAATTCCACCCAATTCATCACTTTTCATCATCCTAACACCACCCCAAACCAATTCATCCAACATTTTCCATTCCTAATCCATCAATCTTCAAGAACCAACCAAACCTTTCACAAAAATTCTTAACTTTCACCAACCCAACAACCATGGCACCTAAAAACCAACCCAAACCAAAGAAATCCACCAAAAACCCAGCCTCATCAAGCCAAGCCAAGCGTAAAAGAATCAACCCTATCCCACCATCCGATGTTAACCCTTTCATTTCCGAGGAAGCAAAAGAGAGATTCGATACAATCAAGAGCTATGAGGTTGTGGGTGAGCGAAAGTTCGATGTTACCAAACTCACCAAATATCCTATGTTTGACACCATGATTAGACAAAGGGGATGGGAAGAGTTGAACAACATGGTGCACGAACTCAACAACAAATATGTAATCATGGAATTCTTTACTAATGCTCCTTTCTCACGTGTGAAGTACCAAGCGTATGTTAGGGGTAGGACCGTTGATTTTAGTCCGGCTGCAATTAATGGTTTATTGGGATTGACACCATCGGAAGAGTGTGAAGTTCAAAGGCTAAGGGGGGAGGGTGGTGGTATGGAAGATGAGCAGTGGGACGAGTTGATTGCTAAGATGTGTAGGCCAGGGGCGACTTGGAAGATGGCTCAGATGCTCACCTATGCTGATTTTCTGCCTATTCCAAAAGCTTGGGCATCGTTTGTTATTCAAACCCTTGAGAGCACTTCGTGCAATTCTGAGATTCCTCTCAAACGGGTTTTCACTGTGGCTGCCATTCTTGACGAGAAGCCAATTGATGTTGGTACACTTATTCCCAACAACATTCATGAATTAGTGACAGAAAAGAGGGCGGTTGTTGGACATGGAAGCATCATCAATTGGTTGTGTGAGAAGAAACTAGTGGAAGAATATGATGGTGACTTGTATATGTCAACTGTGCAGCCTATCATAGACACTACCATGGATGGATTCGTCAAGAAGTATGAGGCGTTTTTGAAGGAGAGAGAGGGAGGAGAGCAGCAGCTGATGCACCACGACAACAGCAGCCGGCCCAAATGGAGCATGGAGAGGGAAGCCAGCATGGTTCTTATCTCCTTATCCACCCTATGCTGCTGGAGTATATGTTTACTTCAACCAATTGGATGAATGAGACCTCTGATCAGATGTGGGTGAACCGTCCTCGGTTTTCCACTGAGTTTGCTGCAGAGGCACATATGCATAAGAGGCCTATCACGGGATCTTATGAGAGGTTTGACAGCTCCCGCGGGCGCATGGATGAATATTTTGCTCACTAGGAGCAATATGCTGCTTATATGAAGAAAGAAATCACTGATGATTTCAATGCAGGGGAGAAGAGAGCTGATGATGAATTCTTTGAGGGGCTACTTGAGGCCGATGATGATGAAGATCTTAACATGGGCTGAACTATTGATGGTTCAACATTCCTATTTTTGTGTTTTCGTTGTATTTTTCTTTTTTTTAGTACTTTTTTTTTGTTTCGTACTGTTTTTTTTATGTTCCTAGTATTGTCAAAGTCCAATGAACTTAATGTTCCCCTTTATTGTAATGAATATGCACTTGTTTATTATTAACGAATTTGTTTCTTAGTTGACTCTTTACAGTTTAGTAACAATTGTTTGATCAATTGATATTCCAAAAGTTCAAAAGGAGGAGTGACTTGTGATTCAAAGGCGAAGTGTACAGCAGTTAAAGATAGGTAGTCACAACTCCGAGAAATCTAAACACTGTAATTATAAAGTTATAAATCTAAACACTGTATATATTAAATTTTTTTCGAAAATAATGACAATTATATTTTCAAAAGTTATAAATTTATAATTTTCGAAAATAAATTATAAATTGAAAAAAAAATCTAATTTCTTGTTCTTTTACAAAAATTTTAATTTTTAAAAAAAATCATTATTTTTCAGAATATATAATGTTCAAAAAAATTCAGAATTTTTTTTAAATATTTTAAAATTTATTTTCAGAATTTTTATATTGTTTTTAAAATTTATTTTCATATTTTTAAATTTTAAAAACAATTTTCAGAATTTTAAAAATATTTTTAAAAATTTAATATTAGGTGGCACGCCACGTGGCAAAAGTTGCACAATCAGCAACTGCCACGTGGCCAAAACCATGCCAAATCAGCTGAATAGTGGGGCTAGGGACTTTTTTCAAACAATTTTTTTTTACAGGGATATATTTCAATTTTTTTTTTTACAGAGATGAAAATTAAAACTGATCCAAATTACAGGGACGATTATCATATTTAAGCCTATTTTATTTTCCAATTTACTTATAAAGAGTGTTCCATGCATCTACATTTCTAGAACTTGCATTGTTTCTCTACTGCCGATTGATCTTTGTCGTATACGCACTGAGGCAAAAGTGCTTGGTCCTGTGAGCCTTTTGAAGCCTACCCTGATTGTAATTGATATTTTTATCCTTTTCTTAGCGAAATTGAGCCGGTAGGTTTAGATCTTTTTGTTCGGTGACAAACTACATCACAAGCTTAGAGACTTTTAGGATTTATCCCGAATTGTTATATCTGAGTTAGGCATTGTAGAATGTTGCTTAATAATAAGTTTGTGGTTGTTATTGGAATTTGCAACCAACTAAGTTTGGGGTGGGGGTACTAGAGAACAAAGGAAGAACATTATCATGAACAATATGCCCAAATGGTGTATTCAAAAAAATAAGAAGAAAGGAAAATAGAATGAAAAAGGGACAAACCAATTAAAATACTCGATTGTCCCAATTGTTACAAGTAATCTCTAGTATCTTCATATTTCAAGTTGTCGATGGCTGCATGATGACATACTGTCATTGCGTAATTTTTAGGACTTATTTTGACAATTTTGATAGAGTTCAAGGCAATTCGAATGGTCCAGAGGCGTTAAAAAGTAAGAAAACAACTAAGAGCTTGAAGCAACAAAACGCGGCGCGATTGCTTACATTGTGACGCGATTTTATAGGCAGAGAGGCAAGTTTTTGGATTGCTGGAAACTTGACATGATTGCGGGAGGCGTGTCACGATTGTGAAGAAGGATCTCGAAGGACTCTAGGTTGTTATAAAATCGTGACACGATTGGACACAGGCGCGGCACGATTTTTGGATCAGAAAATATTTCCTATTTAAACAGAAGGTAGTGCCAGAAACGAGGGTTACGATTTTTGGAGAGCTAAAGTGCGATTTTGAGACCTGAAGACTGCTTGAAGGGCGATTTCATCATTCTTTACTCAGTTCATGTATGTTTTAATTATTTCCTTGATTATGCTATTTGTAAACTCGATTATGAGTAGCTAAATCTCTCAGAGATTAAGTCCGAGATGAATCTGTGTAACCCTAATTGATCCATGTTGCTGTGAAACTCTATTTATTATGAATGACAATCTTGTTTTTATTCAATTCAATTGTTCTTAATGCTTTTTATATCCTGATCAAATATAAACATGATTTAGTGAGAACGAATGACTACTGACCCTAGCTTTTGACTTAGACCTAATTGAATTGTTCTAATAAACATGGTTAGTCTAGGAATGGGTAATCGTTTATTAGTGATATTAGGTTAACGTGCTTAAAACCTTCAAAGATTATTAGACCACCTAAGGAATTAGGGGCTGTAGTTTGAGAAGAGGGTCCTAACTCAAGGGATTGATTAGGACTATTTTGTTAACTATCGTGGAACTAGAGAATCATTCACAAGAATAGGTGCAGTATACCAATTAGGGAAACACTAGAGGATTCGACAGACCTGATCTCATCTCTCTCCATATTTTCTTAATCAATCTTTATTTTAAGTTACTTGATTTCATCAAATCAAACCCAACCAACTGCCTAGTGGCAAATTAAAAGAACTTTATACATCCTTTTGAATAATGTAATTGAATTCTTGAGATTAAAACCAGTCCTTGTGGGAACGATATTTTTACTACTTCGATAGTATTTGGTACACTTGCCAATTTTCTATCACTGCATCCCATGAAAGAAACTCATGTTATTGACAGAAAGAAAATCATTATTGTCTCACAGAAACAACAGCCTCCGAAGTGGCAACCTAAGGACAACCTCGACGGCATAGGGTCATCAAAAGCCTTCGAAGCTCCGGGGGGTAACAAGGATGCATATGACATCTCAGTACCGCAAGCGGATGCCAATACTTTACAATTACAATATGTTCACACCGAGTCAGAAACTGCACAACGCTCGGATGATGTTTCCGCTCACGAAGATGCCACGGAACAACATGATATTGAGGCCATTCCGGTTGTTGAAGAGGACATAAGGCAGGAAACGCTTCCCAGCACCGCGGTTCAGCATGATATTGAGGTCATACCGGTTGTTGAAGAGGAAATAAGGCAGGAAACGCTTCCCAGCACCTCGGTTCATGTCTTGGAGAAAATTTCCGAATCTGCAGAGACACAGGAAGGTGACACTACTGCAGCAGCTCAACCCCTCTTTACTGATGTCATGGAGTTAGAAGTACATACTCAGACGAATACCGCAACAATTGAAAACAGTTCAGACCAGAATGTTGATGTCACTGCCCCTGCGCGTGTAACACCTGTTCAGCACCAACAACTTCCGATTTCGAAGAATGTCCAGAGTGACTTGGACTTATGGGCATGGATTCGTGAATATGACCAACGGATGGCGGAGGAAGGATTCACGAAAGTACTATCCAAAAATCAGCAAAAAGAATTAAAAAAGCAAGTGTTAGGAAAGACTTCGTACAATACCCGGGCAAAGGGTACACCTCCATCTTCTTCATCATGAATGTCCTTTATTGGAATATCCGAGTTTATTATTCGAAGCCATAGTCATTACGATGAGGATGGATTTGAGAAAATCAAGATATAACAATTTTGATGAGCTCTACCTTTATTGTTACTATGTTGCTGGGACAGTAGGTCTTATGAGTGTTCCTGTAATGGGGATAGCACCTGAATCCAAGGCTTCAACAGAGAGCATTTATAATGCTGCATTGGCACTAGGCATTGCAAATCAACTCACCAATATACTCAGAGATGTTGGAGAAGATACTAGAAGAGGAAGCGTGTATCTCCCTCAAGATGAGCTAACACAAGCTGGCCTATCAGATGAAGACATTGTACGTGGAAAAGTAACAGACAAATGGAGAAATTCATGAAGGGACAAATAAAAATAAAAAGAACAAGAATGTTCTTTGATGAGGCAGAAAGTTCTGCTAGTAGATGGCCTGTATGGGCAGCTTTGTTGCTATATAGGCAGATACTAGATTCTATTGATGCCAGTGATTATAATAAAAAAAGGGCTTATGTTGGAAAAGTCAATAGGCTATTATCTCTACCAGCTGCTTATGGAGCTGCACGTCATACAAAGTTAAATGCCTATTTGTGTCTATGATTAGCAAGTGGTACTTTTTTGTTTGAAAATATAGATTTAAGATATAGAGTTATGATACTTCTTTTTTGAGTTAGACCATTTACAATCGTGAAAAACATTCAACAATACTCAATATCCATTTTTTCAATTCCCAACACTCCACATTATTTTCTCTCTCTTATTCAACACTAATTCAATTTTTACCCTCTCCGATGGTTTTTCATTCAACACTCTACCTCACCACCTTTTATTTCTTATTTTTATTTAATTTTATATTTTTGTTTTTATAATTACATAAAATTACAATTATCGATTATAATTAAATTAAAAAACACTTAACAATTTTTTTTTGTGAAAACAAAATTTATTTAAGTAATTTATTTATATTTTCTTCACTCAAAATGCAATACAACAAACTAAGCACGCGACACACAAATAACTTAAAATGCAAGACAACAAATAAGCACACAACACACAAGTAATTTATTTAGTACGATACAAATCATCTTCAATCACGATAGAATGCTAATAATAAGATTAAGATAGTGAAAAACTTGATTTTTTTCTGTGTCCAAATCAAATGAACCAAGTCTCTATTTATAGAAAAAAAAAATCATAAATTTTGGTAAAAAAAAATTAAAAAAAAAATTATTTGTAATGAAATAATTTAGTTCAAATTATTAATATGATAAAAATTCAAGCAGCCAATCAAAAGCTGCCAAGTGTCCAGTCTTTATCCAATTAACTTTCTCTCTCCGCGTATTCTGCACCCTCACGCGCCAACTTCGGCAAATAGGAGCGCGCCACGTGTCCTCTGCATGTCAGAATTCAACATGTTTACTTCTTTCATCTCCTCTGACCTCCACATCATTTTTCTATCATTTTCAACACCCTCCTACAATGGTTCAACATGTTTAACATGGCATTCAACTACTCCATTGCACATGGTCTTATGATTGTTTACATTGAAGAGTGACACATTCATGAATCATTCCATGAAGTAGGTTTTTCCTTTGGTACTCCTTCCCGTACATTCTTCTGAAGGTTTTGGCCTAGTCCCCCCTCTTCTTGTATATATTTTTCCTTTTTTTAATAAAATTTTAGAGTTTGGCGGCATAGGATGGAGGTTTCCTGTGGTACCAACCTAGTTGGGTTGTCGGTGTTTCCTCACGATGTCTGTCCTCTCTCATTGCCTAGCAAAAAAAAACACTTGATTATATTACATATTATTATTATTATTATTATCAAAATACAATTTTTTTTTTTTGGATAAGCCAGAAGAGAGGACATGCATCAAGAGAAAGCACCGACATCCCAACTAGGTTGGCACCCCGGAGAACCTCTATCCTATACCGCCAAACTCAAAATATTATTAAAAAAAGGGGAAAAAATTTGTACAAGTGGGGGGGGACTAGGCCAAGACCCTCGAAACAAGAAAAAAAAACGAAAAAAAAAAGCAGACTAAGGGAATCTGTAATTAGGCAGACCAACTTTGTCCCTAAAAAAGTCTGTACTAAAAGATGGGGATAAAGCAATTAACCAAACTATGTCGTGAGCCACAAGTCCCATGGCAGCCAACTTGTCAGCACAACAATTGCCTTCTAAATTGCCGCAATATAACAAGCAGACTGCTTATAAATCACCTCCGAAGCTCGAATATTCCAATAGAAAAAATTCATTGGGGAGTTGGAGAGGGTCCTCTAGAGCGGGTGATATATAACGGCTTCCCATCAAGAAGTTCCTTCCTCATAATTTGTTTGTGCTTCTTCGTCAAAAGCGCAATGAATGGAGGTTCCTCTGCCGCTTTTTTATCTTACTCTTTAATTCGTTGCCAAAGCTCTAAATCATGTTGAATTCTTGGATTAACATGTTGTACAGGGACATCATCACCTATCAAAGGAACATCAATTGCAGCACTTGACTCTGAAGGTGCCACTACGCAAGCTGCAGTAGCTTTAGGTGAAACCCTAACTTGTTGTGTGGATGTCTGAGCTGCTGCCAATTCGGTGTCATTGTCAACAAGGGCAGTGGCAGCCAGAGCTTAAATACTTGGAATATTCCAGGGAATAACCTGAGTTGGGGAAACATTATCATCATGTACAATAGCGTGCTCAACATTCAATACAGATGGAGAAGAAAGAACATGTTCCTTAGAGACAATATTTTCCATCCCCTCCTCTTCAGTAATATTCTCTTCATCATGCTCATCAAGTGTCACCAAATCTAACACCGGAATGGTTGGTCTAGGAAGCGCACCCTGTGGGATTGAGTCGGTGACATTATTGAGTGCAAAGCTAAAGGTGCTGGATGAAAAATCTTTTGGTGCAACACCTTCAGAAGCCTTATTTACCACGTCCCTGGCTAAATCTTGTTGAACAACTGGGACATACTGTAAAGAACCAGAAGATGAAGCTCCTTTGTCCCCACGAGAATGATGGGTAACCTTCTTACTTATGTCAGTCAATTTAGATTTACCACGATTTTCTATACCCGCCTCCGGATGCAACCACTTGCATGTCGTAACATTGCGCCCAATGACATAACAATGATGACAAAAAAGTGAACGACGTTCATACTGTACTTCCACTGTGAAGGAAAAACCCTCTCTTTCAACAAGAATTTCATCAAATACCCTCTTCGACAAATCAATATCAACCAAAATGCGTGGATAATGTCCAAACGCTCTATTACGAGTCGGAGCGTCAATAGAGATAGGAGTACCCACGTCGCTGGCAATTTCCTTCAATGTTCTTTCTCGCCAATACTCTTGAGACATCGGAACAAGTCTAATCTATAATGAAGCATGAGTTTGTTTATGAGAATCTTGATGGAAGTCTTTCGTCCACTGTGAGAGACGAAGAAGACCTGGTTGAAGAGAAACACTGCCCGCCGCCCAAATACGAGTTAAATCATTCGGATTCTGAAAAAGAAAATCATAAAAACCTCGTCCGAGCGAGACCATCTTCCATTCATGAACCATTTTCCAAATCTTGCCTAATTTGGAAGCCAAATCGCATTCCGTGTAAGGTTTGTCGCCCTTAATCAAGGTAAGCCGGACCCTTAGTGCATACTGACATTCAGCCAGGCCTTTGGAGTCTTCGTCTTGGCCAATTTTGATTGAGAGAGTATCGCCCTTCAGGAAGGGAACCGGGAAAGGAACATCTTCTGCCACACAAGTTGAGGCACCCCCTAAAATTGCAGCAAACGATTTGGGAGGAGGTGGAACAGTCTGATCAGTCACGGGGGCAGCAAGTGCAGAACGCACAACACTTATAGAGGGTGGAGACTGAGATTGCACCATTGGAATTGGGATTGGAGGAGCCAGTTCCGTGTGCCAGTCAAACATGGCTAAGCAGTCAGAGAGGAGAGCGCACCAAGTCTGGAAGAAATCAGGATCAGTGGAAATGATGCACCGAACCGCTAGAGACTTACGCACTTGGTGGTTGTACCGATTGAACAAAATGAAATTCCAATTGAATCCACCGCAAAATAAAATTCCAATTGAATCCAAACCAAAAGAAAACACTGATGCAATTCAAGTAGGTATATGTGCAATGATTCCAATATGATAGCAATTACGTGATGGATAAATCAAAACATACATTAATATCCCACCAGCCAAAGGATGTTAATTACGTGATGGATAAATTGAAGCTTGGCCAAAATGATTCCACCAAAAGCCATCAAAGGGATGCGACGCTCATGCCCTAGAATATTGTCTAAATACAAATTTTTATTTAAATTTATGAACAATTTATTATTTTTAAATGATTTCTCAAGTGGTTTTTTTTTTTAAATTCTTACTGTATCAATATTATATTATTTATTAAATTGTCATTTTTATTTTTATTTTAAATAATCATAACAATCATATTTTTCTTTTGAGAAGGTGATAAGTGCCAAATTATAGTTATTTTTATCAGCACTTTTTTACTTGTTTTCCAGGTAATCTAGTATTAAGCCCCCCAATTATATGTAAATATAGTTTTTATTACATAGTAATAGGTTAGAAAGCTATTAGATTATATTTTCTAAAATTGTTTGTAGGATTTTTAGATGATTACTCTGGAACAGATCAATGTAATGCAAGTACACTCATTGGAAGCCAAGCTAGAGCAACTCAAAGGCATTTGGACTAAATATGATTCACTAGGCGAGTTGCAGCATAGTGAAAGCAAGCAAAAACAGAGGGATCCACGGAGAAATGTTAGAGTCCATTCGCTAGGCGAGCAACTGTTTGCTAGGCAAACTAAGGAGGTTTTAGAAAAATGACATAGAACAACAAACTTTTCCCTCTAAAGAAGAAAACTCGATTCCCTAGGTCAGCACCACTTTCTCATATTGAACATACACTTGCATAAAGTCTATAAATAAGAGTGTGGTCAAATTTTTTGGATTATCAGTTATATTAAAATGCATTTTAGAGAGGGAATCGAGAGTGGAAGGCGTGAGTTCACCATTGGAGGGCTAGGAAGCTTGGAAGCAAGCTTGTTCATGCTTCTCCAACATCAATCAATCTTTTTTTATTAGTTATGCTATCCATTGGTAACTAAACTCTCTTTTGTGTTGGAATTTGATGTAAATAGCCAGGATTCTGATGTAGTACTCTTAGTATGGTTGGTTTCATTTGATTTATGGATTTAATATAATCTCTGGTTTAACTATTTTAATTCTTAATACTTTTGTCGAGGAGCACTCCACAAATGTTTTTTTTTTGTTGAAAAAACTCGTTCTGCGAACGTTCTTATGATTTAGTAAGTGCGAGGAATTGTCTTCTATCTGACGTATATGGTTGAAGCCATGTCTTGGTGCTAATATTCTAGAAATAGCGAATAGGTCTATATGTATATATAACTACCGGGTCTTGTGCTGTTAAATACTTTAAAGTTAAGTCATTACAAAAGCGCCGCCTCAGCGGGATCATATGCTAAATACAAACAAAAAGAGAAAGAAAAAAAGAAGCAGGAAAGACAGAGGTTGTCAGATCTCTTCAACACTGGACGGATCAGTGGGATTGATTTCCGTTTCTGCATCCTCCCCGTTTAGCTCAGTAAGACGATGGCTCTTTTGGTTGACGAACACCTTTGAGCGATCAATTATGAAGGGCGAGTGGAAGAACTCCACACTACTAGAAAAAGAAAAATTTGAGAGGGAAATTAGTGACGGAAAAATTGAAATTTCTCACAAATTTCTTGGTCGCAAAATTTAGTGACGGAATTTGAGAGGGATTTCACGTTTTCCCTCACTAAATTTCCCTCACTAATTTATGTTTTTTTAGTAGTGCCACCTGACTCAATGCATCCTCAAAGGATTCCTCCGAGACACGAAGCCCAAGGGCCACCACATCACTGAATTGCCCTTGGTAATAAGCAGCCGTTGCCAAAGCCTCCTCCAGCTCAGTGTCAAGAGGTGCCGCATTACCGATATCTCTGCCCTCAAGACGAGACGCCGCCAACGAGACCTCAGGTTCTATAGAAGAAATCTTTGTGCCGTGCTCTCGCGTTCATATAACAAACGGTCTCGGCCAGATGTTAGAGCCTCAATCTCCTTTCTCACGGAGGAAAGCGATTGTTCAGCTTTCTCTCTCGCCCCATTGGCTTCCTTAACAGTGTTGGTGGCCTCCTCCTCCGGCCGCCGAAGTTCCTCTTGGCATCCTCCTTGGCCTTATTCAAAGCTTCTTCGTGAGGCTTATGAAGCTCTTCAACCTTCCGTTTGGCCTCCCGAAAGCCATTCTCAAATTCTACCCGGTATTGAGGATCCAGGCAAGAGGTGATGTTGTAAGCAGCAAACAGAGTACACATACCCGATAGCTTGTAAGCAGACACGACACCGTCTGACAGCAACTCCCGCCTCTTGGCAACATCCAGGCCGTTAACAAAGGCCCATTCCTTAGGACTAAACACAAGAGCAACTTTTAACACCCTAAACTCTAAAAGCGATAAATTACGCTAATGGTACGATCATATCAAGAATCTAGATGTTACTTCTTCAATAAATCACCAAGCATGCATTAATAATTCCTAAAAACATCGCAGCGGAATAAAACATCATTACATCGACACCGAAATAAAAGATCTCAACAGTCATCCAAAATATTATAAGTCTCCAAGTAGTCATGTCATCATATATCATCATACAACACATGTCATCATCAATACATAGTCTCAAAGCAACTCACCAAGGCAAAGAAACTAGTCATGCACGCCGTCTATCCATCCATACGAATAAGGTAGGCGGTCAACCAAACGACCATTGGGGTTAGTTCAGATTTCACAATTAAATTATAATCAAACATAAGCATTCAAGGATTTCATGCATAACACATATACATACTCAACATTCCTAGAATACTAACATCACATGAATATTACCCCAGTTCGATACCAATCATGTTATCATACTTCTATCATATCACATCAAGCATACTCATTATTTAATCAAATCATCAAACAAAGTATACCATTTAACAACATCAATGAATGTAAGATTTTCTTACCTCATGGCCTATTCAACTTAATCATCAAACTATACCAACTTATCATTTATGAAGTATAAGCATACAATTTATCTAATTCACATCAATCATATAAATCACATCAACTCTTGCCTAATTAACTCAACAACTACAATTCATCATTTCAAGGTTTAGGCAAAGAAATCATCATTATCAAAGGAATCACCAACTCATATATAATTCTCACCTCATTACTATTATCCGAATAATTATCATCAAATAAATTCACCAAGTATATAAGCATCACCAAGAATAACAAACACCACCGTATACACATCTCCACACAGTTCATATAATCACAACATTCGCCAAATTTCACCAATGCACAATTCACCAAGTCACATATTCAATTATGACACGACTCACCAAATATTCAAATGCATGCAATGTTGTAGACTCATCTAGATGCATGTGGCACCATTGGATTCCAGAGATAATTTTGCCGTTAATGAATCCACCGATATAATAATCACCCCGCATTTATGTCTTGTAGAAGATATGTAATAATCACTCTGTATTGACATACTTCAAGATCACCTCATATGACTATGAATGCATGGACTTCAAGTAAGGATTCGACAATGCATAATTCACCACCATAGACATTAACATAATAATCACCCCGCATTTATGTTGTTCACCAACACTTGCATTTTCAAATACTTACATCCATACAATCAACAATTTATCATCAATTTACAATCACCAAAAGAATCATCATCAACATAAACATAATCATCATCATAGTCAATTCCAAAACATAATCATATTTATCACCAAACATTCATCAAATAGTCATACCAAAAGAAACACCTTCACTTTATAATTCACAAGTCATAATTCAACAAGAGTCACAATTCATTTCATCAAATTAAAGTCACCACAGAATAACCATCAACAACTATCACCTCAAGAAAAACAACACTTTTTAACAATCGCATTTTCATAAAAGACGGACAAGTAACCACCTTATGATATTCATCACATTAAATACTCAACCATTATCAGTTCATCCACATTCAATCATACTAACATGAACTCAAAGCCTCCTACGAGTTATCCGGCCATAAAGCATCAATTTGACAAAGTTCGTCTAAGTTTATGAAAACTAGCATTTTCCGATAAGTTCTCCAAAATCAAAGTAAACAAATTCAAACACCTCAACCGAGTATATACACAAATCACATATGAGTGCAGTATCATATACATATACGTTTCATAGGCTAATTCCGATAAGTTCGTATCGTTTTCTCATTTTCTAAGTAATTCAACAAAATAAGCCAAGCAAGTTGGAATGCCTCAACCAAGTATCCACACAAGTCATATATGAGTGCAGTAGCGTATACATATACGTTTCATAGGACAATTCACATCAATCCTAAAATTTCACAAAGTTCGTATCATTTTGCCGTTTTTCAAAGAATTTAAGTTTTCAAAGCAAAACCAAGTTATCGTTCATGATTCCCGTCCAAAACATTTTTATAAATCATAACAATGGTAGACAACCCTAGTCCTACCCTTTTTCCTTGAGAAAAGGAGTTTTCGGAAAATCTCATGTTCTTGAACCAGTTTCAAAAGTTTATGTACGATTCACAAAACCATGTTCAATCTAACTCAATTGATGTTTCCAAAGGTTTAGAAATCTCAAAATACATTTAATTACATCAAAAGAATTGGTTTGGACGGTCTGGATCAATCCCCCTAAGCCCGAAACACCCAAAACATGGGGTGTTGTCACTGGGCAACTCACTATAGCTAGTTCAACTCACATTAGCGAGTTTTCTCTAGAACAGTTCCCCTGTTCTGGTTGTTCTCTTACGGGAACACACCATTTTTCACCCGAAATCCCCAATTTTGATCTCTTTGACCCAAAATTCGACCCCAAAACTTATACACTTGATAACAAACATAAAATGGCATTTAAATCAACAACAAACAATAGAATATAACACCAACTCAACTCAAAATCATCATCTAGCTCATTTTCACCAAAAATCATCATTTTCTCATTTTTCATTCAAACTTCAAAACAACCACACCAATTCAAATTCCATCAACATACAAAAATTAATGAAGTGAATTCAAACATGTTTCAACAACAATCACACATCAATTCATGATTTTCACTCAAATGGTCAAAATCATCAAAACAACTCAACAACAACAACAACTATAAAGTTTAAGCTATTAACACAACAATTTCATGAAGTTTATCATACCCACAATTTCACATGAAATAGGAGCACGGAATTTATCATTCAAAATCACAAAAAGTAACAATTATCACAAAAACACTTAAACCCATAATTTAAAATAATAGATTATGACTTAATTATGAAAGAGCAATGTCCCCCTTACCTCTAGTTCTTCAAGAATTCAAACCCTAGCTTCAATTTAGCTCCTACCCTCCAATCCCAAGCTTTCTCTCTCTAGCTCCTCTTATATTTGCTTCTTGATTCACTTTCTCTGTCTACCTCTCTCTCAAAATGTTTGTAAAAATGAGTGAATGAATGTAATGACCTAATTTTCTCCCAAGACTAGTGTTTATATAATCACTACACAAATGGGCTTAGTCTCTAGTTGTCTTAACGGGCTCAATATTCTTACCAACTAATTCACCAAAGTTACTACACACTTAACCTGTCAAAATAACGAATAATTACCGTCTCTAAATAATGACCACAACTCACTAGTAACTTAGTAAAAATAATTATCCCCACTTAAAACACCCAAAAATAACCTTCTTAATAAAATGACTATTTTAACCTTGCTGACCAAATGACCAAAATACCCCTGAATCTAAAATGACTAAAATAGCCTTCTTAAGCAAAAATCCACTAATTCCAAATAAAATACACATAGAGACAAATAATCATATATAAGCACATATAAACACACATAATAATTTATTAAAATAATTCTAGAGAAAAACAGGATGTTACACAAATTCCTCCTTTGTCTGGGGAGGGTGACCAGTGTAGATGTCAGGGAGGCGGAACATAAGCTTTGGACCGACCGCAACAGCCAGAGCAGTAGAGACGGGCTCCGGACCCACTCCAACACCAGGCGCAGTAGAAGCAGGGTGGAAGAAGGCAGCAGAGTCGTTCCCATCCGCGTCCAATATAATCACATTAGGAGTCGCCTTAGACTTTTTCTGGCGCCCCTATCTACTCTGCCTCTTTCACTATGAGGGCCTCTCTTCTTCCCCTTACCTTCGTGGGCATTCAAGATGGAAGGTGAACAACGCGGAGACCCTTTACAGTGATTTGAACTTTTCTTCAAGCAGCTGCCCCCTTCAGCAACAATCAGGAAGACTTTGACACCTTTGAAGAATCGGTCGCCCTTGCGGTAAACGTGGTGTTCGGATTATGCAAGTGTACGAAATCGTTTATCAAGTAATAAAGTGACAAGTAGAGTGTCGTATCCACATGGATTATCGTTTCGTCCAAACAATTTGCGTTACTTATTTTTAGTTGACGATAAAATAAAAGAGTTAAGGGGCCGTTTGGTGTGCATGATAGGATAAACACATGATATGATTAGAAAATGGATAAAGATAGGATATGATAGTGACATGATAGACATTTATCATATCATGTGTTTGGTGCACACATGATAAGAAATATGATAGCATTATTTTATCCTATTATGTGTTTGGCGCACAGTTTTTATTGACATGATAAAAATAACAACACTGCGTAACTTGAATTTTACACACGTAATTAAATATATTGGTAACAAGATTGGGAAGAAAATGATGGAATTGATATTGAGTGTAATTTTATGATAAAAAAATTATGAAGAAAATCGTAATTTAGAAAGATTGGGAACAGAATTATGAAGAAAATTATAAAGAATTATGGAGAAAACAAATTGTGCAGAAAATTATGCAAAAAAAATTGTGCAGAAAATTATGCAAAAATGATTGGAGGGAGGAACATTGAAAAGTAAATCGATTGCAGAAAATCAATTAGACAAAATAGCCAATTTTCATATGAAGAAAATAGTGGAAAATCGTTAATGGTATTTTCCGATTCATGGGCTGCAGCCAAATTGATTGGGGAAGGAAATCTATTGGAGGAACAAAACATAAAGAAAAGTGATTGGAATTGATATGGATTGGGAAGAAATTCAAGAAAAAAAAAGAAAAAAAAATAGAACATTAAAAACGTTGAAGCCACTAGTGCAAATCAGGGATACAAAACCTGTTTTTTTGAGATTTAAGACCTGTTTTTTGCCGGGGTTATATCATCGGGTGTTGTAAGTTTGAGATACGACACCTGTTTTTTATTGGGTATAAAAACA
>Ga0228710_1005288_pt1 | contig 20097 bp, 9 predicted proteins | sample MedpolnodulmetaG_FD_177995 | JGI IMG/M metagenome (GOLD analysis project Ga0228710, IMG submission 177995) | Root nodule microbial communities from Medicago polymorpha collected in Santa Monica, California, United States - pink nodules | ecosystem: Host-associated > Plants > Roots > Nodule... | reverse complement strand
TTCAAATTTCCTATAAAAAAAAAAAAAAAAACCTCTAAGTTAGAATTCCTTCAACATCCCTCAACTCATCAATAGATTGACCGACAAAAACTAATAAATTAGTGATTATGTTAATTTTGAAAGGTTCAACCCTAAAATTCATTTGGATTTCCTCAGCTTATTAATCACATTGGATGAGCGGTGAAATTGATAAAAAAACAATGAGCCACCGTGATTTTGGTGAAAGCTACACTTTGTAGCTTCACAAAATTACAGTGGCTTAGCGTGATTTTTCAATCTAACAGTTCATCCAAACATGCACAGATGTTAGCATTAATGATCAAACCCTACAATTTACTAACATTTTATCCAAACGTACAAATGCTTACAATGAAACTTAACAACACAATTCCAACTTCAAAACACAAATTAATAAAGGGGAAAAACAACTGCACATATGAATCATAGCAGTTAATCTTCAGAACCAAATTTTCAGAAAATCAATATTCAATTATATAAAACCTTGAAGCTTCTCAAACTAAGTGCTAATCGAATAAAAATTCAAACTTTATGTGCTACTCAATTGGACTTGAGAAAAACTCAAATGCCAGTTTGAAAAATGAATCTAAATTGGTGAAAAAAATTGATACACAGCAAAAGGGGATCTATAATTTGTAAAAATGGGCGTAAAAAATTCATCAAAAAGGTGGTATCTTAGAAAATCAGACAGTTACATATAAAAAGCAACAAGAGAGCAAAAGAGAGAGAGAGAGAAAGCTACTGCCTGATGAGAGAGAGAGAGAGAGAGAGAAAGAATGTGTGTGTGTGTGTGTTTGTGTGTTACTCGTGCTATTCATGCTGTTGTAAATTCTTGCCCAATACAAGGCCCAAAACTTTTTATTTACTCACAAGGCCCGAAGTAATCGGAGGAGATTCTTTTAATGCGTGAAACCGAGGTAGAAATCCAAACCGTCCAATCTCAAATAAACAGTCGAGATCTATTACAACGTCAAACTGGGTGAAAATATCACAGCAGTGAATGCAGGTCCAAATTTAAAGAACAATTTCAAGAAAATAAAATAAAATCTTGAAACTTGTTATTGGCTTAGTGGCCATCACATACACAGATAAACATACACACGCGGGGAGGGGGGGATCTGGTGACCCGGATTTGAACCCGGAGTTCCACAAAAAATGGCCGCACAGGCACAACCAAATGACTAGGTTGGAGCAACGAGGACAACTTTTTAATACATTGAATCATGTTGTCAAAAATAAAATACATTGAATAATTAATTTTATAACTTATATTCTATTCAAACTTTGAATCTATACAAAAAGAAATAAATTGAAATAGTATCTAAATGAAATAATAATTATATTTAACCATAATAGTTAATATACTCTGACCCATATACTTATTATAAAAACGTAAGTAAAACAGACTTTCTAATACATTGAATCATGCAGTCAAAAAAAAAAATACATTGAATAATTAATTTCATAGTTTATATTCTATTTAAATTTAGATTATGTACAAAAAGAAATAAATTTAAATTATATATCTAAATGAAATAATAATTATATTTTACGATAACTTTACTTTTTTTTTTGGTCAAGTAACTTAGTGATTAGATTTACATGCTTTTAAGTGTGAGGAGTCCGGGGTTCGACCCCCAGCCCCTGCAAATAATGTCCCTGCGGCTGTGACTAGCTACCAACTAAGCTACACTATAAATGATGAGCAAATTAATAAATGAAACATGATCAGAAACAGGATTATGGGACACTGGTAGATACATCTTTTACTTCTTTTTTAGCAAAAGCATAACCGTTTTTTACATAATAAAGGTTACAATCTTAGAGAATATCATGTGATGTAAAACACAAATAATATACACTATCTAGGATAAATTATCATTGTAATGAAGAGAAAGATTTCCTTTTTAAAAACAAAATATTGTGGTTTCATGAACTGTGATTGAAGCATGGAAGGAGTATGAATACTGAATGTACATTAAATCATTTTTGAGAAGCCTTTGAAGGAATGGCTAATTAAAAGTTATAAAAGCAGAAACTAAAATTACAAGATGTAACAATTAGTGTTGAATCAGAAATAGCTCCCATACACCGCAAGATACGATATTCAAGTTCACCAATTCCCTGCAATTCAGTCCTCTTTTAGCTGAAGGAACATTCAAGTTCAAAGTGCAGTAACAAATTAAAATGTCATTCATCCGCTAGATCAATTATTATCTACAATTACTATTGGTAAATAATGTCTAGAGAAGTAAGAAATTTATAATTACACTTCTCAGATATGTATTAAGAGTGATGTTATATCTCATCACGAAGAGCTTCGCTTGCAAATATCACGAATACACTGTTATATTTTTTTTCCCTACATATCTACTACTTTTTTTTTTAGACAAAATAGAAAATAAATTAAAATAGAAAAGGAAGTACAAGACTGGGGGCAATGACCTGACCAGTAAACCACAAAATCAAAACCCCAACGGGTGATACAACAAATCAGTACAACATGGTATTAAACAAACAACAACCCTTAACAATCACAGTCACGGACAATCCAGCGAACCCACGTATAAATGTGAAACCGAATTGCAAAAAAACGTAGAGTATTCAGAGCTTCTAAATAGGCGTATGAATCGTCTGCCAACACATAAACGACCCAAGTTCCAGCAGCTCCCATCAAATATCAGCATGCAATAAACGCCATTTACAAACCGAAATAGAGCACGGAGTCGCATAGGTTTTGAAAATCCGATCGTAGTTCAGATCGAGGGATGAACAAACGGCAGAAATGCAAAGCAGTCCACTGACGAGCATCAAGCAACCGTAGCAGATAAAGTACTGAAGGTACGACATCAACAACTACCGTCAACACGGAGCGTATACGCACCTAGCCCTTTCGAGCAACATCAGACGAAACAAAGTCTTGTTGAATCCAGATCGAGGGATGGTATCCAACCAAACATCGCACAAATGAACAGAACCATAGAACCAAATCTAAAATCCGGACAAACCAGATTCAGAATTTCAACTAAATCAGAGAGTCAGAACAAAACCACCACCAATCTTCATCTTCCCAAAACATAAGAAAAACAAACAGAAACGAAAATACCGAAAACAAACACAAACAAAATGTCGGAAAACCAAAAGAGTAGACATCCCGCCAGCAAAACCACAGCAACACAGTGTCATTTAAGAAAACAACCATGAAGCATGACATAAAAACAGATCCAGAAACAGAACCCAAGTCGACGGCGGCGCAGAGGTCACTGGATACTGAACAGCTCCGACGAGGAGAAACCACGACCCACATATTAGAGAACAAATCTAGGGGTGGTCGCAGAACCAAAAGTTGTGGGTAAGAAACGAGTTGAGGTGGTCACAGATCTAAAAAGCACCACCGGCGGGAGCACAGTCGGCGCCGGGCTACCCGACGGAACAGGGAGCGAGGATGGTGAAGCCGCGAGGATCGCGTTCACCACCTGCGTGAGGCTACATGATTGAAAAAGTATTTGGATTGGAGGAGGAGAGGTGAGTGGTTATGGAGGTTGACGGCGGCTAGGGTAGTTGAAGCCCTATATATCTACTACTAAAAACAGAGCATACGTTTTATCTTAAAGACAAAAAGACATCCTTAAGAAAGAAAAATCCGCTGCCACACCGTAATTCCAAGATCACCTTTTAAACCATTGTCTAACTCAATCCAATTGCAAGCATATGAAGCTATATAATCTAGGTTAACCCAACTTGATGCAATTTCATAAGCACTGATATCACTATAAAATAACAAGAAAAAACATAAGGCTAGAAGCAATTTCATAAGCACTGATAACCCAAAGAAAATATTAATATGATACCTTAACTAATTGATCACAGTTTAACCTTACAATATAAAATAAGAAAAACATTAAATAAAAATACGAAGGATATAAGATTCGAATCCACAATGTTAAATTTAATATAGGGACCTTAACCATAAGGCTAGAGGCCAGTTTTTACCTAAGCTACCTGACACTACACATATATATTAAGCTAAAATATTTGTGGGCCTAAAGTCCTTCCTGTACTAGTCTAAAGGTTGGGCCGGTCTTTAAGTGAGGCCTACCGATCTTAGAGATCCCACCAGATTCTGATTTTACACCCGAGTTACACCCAGTAGTTGTAAGATCGTAAAACCATATTACAATTTAACTTGACATCTGAACAACCCTATTCACATAGGTTTCCAATGAAATATAATATAATTTCATATCCATAAGAAATGTAAAAGGGCATTTAAATGTACTTCTCTCTTTCCCAATTTAGCACCTATTGTCGGGTCAATGGCAACAGATCCAATAACAATAAGATCTACCTTCATCTTTTCATCTAATCCAATTGGTCGTCCATAATTGACAATACCAACATGAGTACAAGCTTCCTTGATGGTACCTAAAGTTAACATATTGGACTCAATTACATAGACAAAAATCTGTCCTCAAACGCTGTTGAAGAGAGTTAACAACTTCTTTCCATCTACGCGAATATTGATAATAAGTTGAAAGAGAACCAAGATTGAATAAAATCTATAGATCTCATTTGATATGTGATTGCATTCAATTATCTCCAATTATTACCAGTATCGACTTGTCAATGTCGTGTCTAGTGTCTGTGTCTGTGCCAGTGCTTTGTAGAACTCGTGTCTAGTGTCTATGTCTGTGCCAGTGCTTCGTAGAACTACCCCAAACATAAATTAGTAAAATAGAAAACTATCCACAAAAAATTATATAAAATCTGGACAACTTATTCCAACAGTAGGATGCATAATTTCAGTGAAAAACCATCATAGTCATACCATCATAATTCAAAAAGTCTAGCATGTTCTAATAATCAAAATATTAGAAGCAACTTGACACCCAACATGTTAAATACTCAAAAATTCACATCCAATTGTCAACTTGTGAGTTTATGTGGAATCCATATCTTTAGTAGTACATTGGTAATCTATTACATTAACTGATACATGATATCACAAAGGATTTTCTTGTCCTCGAAACATAAGGATTAAAGACACCCTGACATCAACATAATGAGGAAAGCAAGCTCATAAGATGAGGGTATTCTAAACCCCTAGGGTTTGGCTTGGTGGTGAAGGTTTGGGACCTAAAGTTTGCTCCTATCTATGTCTCAGTTTCGAATCCCAAAAATCAACTATTCTTGTGTCGGGTCAGTCCATGCAGAGCTAGTGGACTTGGTCCCCGACTGGATACCGAGTTTAAAAAAAAGTCATGTTATCCATATTACAAATAACTTCTCATTTCACATTCTACGCCCTCATCAATTAATAGAAATAACACTGCATTTGCATATAAATTAATATGAATTAATTAATGTTATTCAATTTGGGAAAGTAATTAAGCATTTTATAAATGTGGAACCAAACCAGATTGCTCCACCAACTATTTCCCAAAAACAAAATTTTTTCACTTCCAAACTATAAAACACTGACACTGACACAGACAAGGCAACTGAACACATAACAGTGGCACTGACACGTCGACTCTAATAGTAATTTAAGAAAATGACAATTAAATGTTGTGTCGGTGTCGGATATACGACTTGGGGACAAAAATGGCAGTTTGTCTTCTCCGACGAATCTAGATTCAACATATCTTCGTCTTCTTTGTTCACCAAAATTTGTTTGCATGTATTCAAATACCCAGATATGTTACGTGGTGTCAGTGTTATTGTTGTCCTTAAACCTGTAAAGATGTAGAGGAGACAATAGAAATGGAAAATAAGTTGTTGGAGTTTTTTTTTCTTTGGGAGATTAGAGGAAGAAAGTGGTCGCATGGAGATTCGGGTTTTTATTTCTAAGGGTGTTGTTAGGATGACGATGCAATGGTGTTTACGATGTCGAGCATTGAAGTTTTTTTTAATAGTTTTTGATATTTTAATTTATAAATAAAATAAATAATAAGATTAGTTACAATAAAAATGACATGGAATTTTTTTTCCCAAATAACCGATGCCAAATCAGCGCCATATCATTAAAATTGTTGGGGGACCAAAAAATTTGTTTGACTTTTTCAATAGAAGGACCACTTTTTTAATAGCGGGACCAAAAAGATGATTTTAGAAATATGGAGACTATAAGTTCAAAAAAATGTAAATAGGGGGATAAAATATGCATTTAAGCCTTGATTTGTTTAAGACCAATTTGATATGACCGACATAAATTTTTTATATATAAAAAACAAATTTTATTTTTTAAATTTTACATATTTCAAATGATCCTTATACCGTCATGGCTAATATTCTTTACACGTTGCATTATGAAAATTAATTGTATCCGATTTCTCTTAAACAATTTTATTTCACAATATTTAAAATATCAATTATGACTTGATTTGTATCCATATTTGTTAAAAAATAATTAATCAAAGTTAGCAACCATTAACTCAATTTGTTTTTAAAAACAAAAAATAAACTATAATCAGATCGGATGAAAAGTTGTAGAGAGGGAATAAACTAAATTGAACTCTTTCTTTTATAAATTAACCTAGATGAAAAGTTTTAGCTTATGAGCACACGAAAGGTTTTGTTCAAAGAAAACTCATGAGAAAAGAAATCAAGTTCTTATTCTTCTTCCCAAAATCCAAAACAACATGAGAAACCTTCTTCTTCCTCAAACACGCATAAGAGTATCTTCACTCTCAATAACGAAATCCTTATTCTCAATCGCTTCTTAGATTTCAAATCTGAAACGGGTCAAAATACAATGACAAATTACACTCTTTTTTATGACTCCTTTAAGGAGTTGCTTAGAGTAAAACACACACAAAAGCAATTTAGAAAAAGGATTTGGAACTTAAAACAAAAATATGAGAAGATGAAGAAAGAGGAAAACCAAAAATTTCTCCTAGATCCTATAATGTTCTTGAGAAGAAAATATTTGACCTTTCTCACATGATTTGGGGACAAGGCAATGAAGAAAAGAAGGAAAATGATGCTGAGAAGGAGGAGCTAGAGTTTGATGTTGTTGTCGATAAGGAGGAGTCTACAAATATTGATAAAATGAGTTTTTCTATTTTGATGGAAATATTACAGGAAGGGATGGAGTTGATTGGGGAATCGGATCCGGTAGAGTTGGATAGAATGTGGAAGGAATTGAAAGTTCAATAGATGGAATTAGCTTTGGAGCGTGCTCAGTTAGTTAAGGACTAGGCTGACACCATTTCTAAGGCATTGCAAGGATCGTCTTCGTCCTAGATAGGTAAGAGCATACAAGATATAACAATTGTTGTTAGTGATGTTTTGACTATATTATGTTACTAAGCAAAAATGCAATGCATAGATTGTAGATGATGTTGTTAGTAACATAATATAACTATATTCTGTTACTAAGCAAAAATTCAATGCATAGATTGTGAATGATGTTTTGATAATGTTGCTTAATCCTTATTTATCGTATTACTAAACAAAATAACAATTCCTACATTATTTGCATATAAGGAAACACGATAAATAAGGATTAAACAACATCATCTACAATCTATGCATTGCATTTTTGCTTAGTAACATAATATGATCAAAACATCACTAACAACAATTGTTATATCTTGTATGCTCTTACCTATCTAAGACGAAGACGACTATATTATGTTACTAAGCAAAAATGCAATGCATAGATTGTGGATGATGTTTTGATAATGTTGCTTAATCCTTATTTATTGTGTTACTAAACAAAATAACAATTCCTACATTACTTGCATATAAGGAAACACGATAAATAAGGATTAAGCAACATCATCAAAACATCATCCACAATCTATGCATTGCATTTTTGCTTAGTAACATAATCTGATCAAAACATCACTAACAACAATTGTTATATCTTGTATGCTCTTACCTATCTAAGACGAAAACGACTATATTATGTTACTAAGCAAAAATGCAATGCATAGATTGTGGATGATGTTTTGATAATGTTGCTTAATCCTTATTTATCGTGTTACTAAACAAAATAACAATTCCTACATTACTTGCATATAAAGAAACACGATAAATAAGGATTAAGCAACATCATCAAAACATCATCCACAATCTATGCATTGCATTTTTGCTTAGTAACATAATCTAATCAAAACATCACTAACAACAATTGTTATATCCTGCATGGTCTTACCTATCTAAGACGAAGACGATCCTTGCAATGCCTTAGAAATGGCGTCATCCGAGTTCTTAACCAACGGAACACACTCCAAAGCCAATTTCATCTCTTGAACTTACAATTCCTTCCCTATTCTATCTAACTATACCCGATCTGATTCCCCCAATCAACTCCATCCCTTCCTGTAATATTTCTCTCAAACTAGAAAAACTCATTTTATCAGTATTTGTAGACTCCACTCCCCCTTAGCGATAACAACAACAGACTCTAGCTCCTTCTTCTTAGCATCATTTTCCTTCTTTTCTTCATTGTCTCGTCCCGAATCATGTGAGAAAGTTCAAATATTTTCTTCTCAAAAACATTATAGGATCTAGGAGGAAATTTTTGGTTTTCCTCTTTCTTCATATTCTCATATTTTTGTTTTAACTTCCAGATCATTTTTCTAAGTTGCTTTTGTGTGGGTTTCTTACTAAGCAACTGCTTAAATGAGTTATAAAAAGGAGTGTAATCTGTATTTGTATTTTGACCCGTTTCAAATTTGAAATCTAAGAAGCGATTGAGAATAAAGTTTTCGTCATTGAGAGTGAAGATACTCTTACACGAGTTTATGGAAGAAGAGGGTTTCTCATATTGTTGTTTTGGATTTTGGGAAGAAATGAGGAAGAAAAACTTGATTTCTTTGTCATTTAAAGAAAGAAAAGAAATTTAGGAAAAGAAAGAGTGGATTTTGGGAAGAAGAATAAAAAAAAGAACTTGATTTCTTTTCTCTTGAGTATTCTTAGAAAAAAACATTTTGTCTCGCTAAAACTTTTCAACTAGGCTAATTTATAAAAGAAAGAGTTCATTTTAGTTTATTCCCGCTCTAAAAAATTTCATCTGATCTCGTTTTAGTTTATTTTTTGCTTTTAAAAACAATCTGAGTTAATGCTTGCTAACTTTGATTAATTATTTTTGATATTTTAATGTTTTAAATATTGTGAAAAAAAAATTGGTTAAGAGAGATCAGATCCAATTAATTTTCATAATGCAACATTTAAAGAATATTAGTCATGACCATAAAAGGATGATTTGAAATAATATGTAAAATTTAAAAAATAAAATTTGATTTTTATATATCAAAACTTTATGTCGGTCATATCAAATTGGTATTAAAAAAATCGGAGATCAAATGGTTAGTAATGAAACCATCTCTCTAATTAAACTCATCAAATTAATTGGATCCGTTTCATTTTCCATATCAAAAAAAGGTACTAAACTATTGGACAAATTAATTATGGTTACTATAAGTTAGACCTGAGTTAGCAGAATTTCACCTCACAACTCTAATTGCTTAATCAAAATGTCATTCATGGATCAACTATTATCTACAATTACTGTTGGTAAATAATGTCTAGAGAAGTAAGAAATTTATAATTACACTTCTGAGATATGTAGCAAGAGTAATGTTATATCTCATGAAGAGCTTCGTTCGCGAACATCACGAATGCCCTTACTATTATTTTTTTTTTCTTTATATCTACTATTAAAAACAGACCATGTGTTTTATCAAAAAGAAAAAAGACATGTCCTCAAGAAAGAAAAATCCACCGTCATTCCAAGTTTACCTTACCTTTTAAACCATTGTCTAATTCGATCTAATTGCACACATGAAGCTATATAATCAGTTTAACCCAACTAGATGCAGTTTCAAAAGCACTGATATCAACTTCAAAATACACAAGAGGTGAGTCAAGTTTGCAGGTGATGGCAGCTACCATGGAATCGTCGTCGGCGATGTGAGGTTAAGTGATCATATAGACTTAAGAAGGCATGAAATAATATCGGAGAGAGAAACTCGTTATTTAAATAGAGAAGCTCAATTTTTTTGGGTACAAAAGAGAGAAGCTCAATTATTAATAATTAAATAATGCAAGTGGATGGTGCATCGTCATCCGGGACAAACTTGCTATCTGCTTTTTCGCTATATTCAGCATTACTCATGTATTAATTGGTGAGAAATGCTATGGACAAACTCTCAAACACACTCCTTTGAACACACCCTCCTTCATTGGTCCACATCACTGTTTCTTTTAAACATTCTACCTGGTAACCGGCTCCACTGGTTTAGTGAAAACAACACCCATGGTTTTAGATTTTTCATAGCACTGAGATCTAGAAAATGCTTAGATATTTCTTTTCACAACACCATTTCTCTTTACCCATAAATCTTAACTATTTTTCTGTGCTACATTTATGGATCTGAGACCCCTATGTGATTCTATTAAAGATAGATTTGAAAAAGAAAGACACTATTCAATTTATGGTCATGCCATAGAATCGGTGGTTAAATGTTTTGCATAGTTTAATAAAATAGGTTATATGCTATTCTCATGAATTCACTGTATTTGACAAGCATCACGAGTAATGGAAGGTTTCAATTATTTTGAACCCTTTGGCATCACTCCAAAAAATATCAGTGGTACCCTTTCATATTTAAGTACAGCCTCTCAGGAAAACCGAATGAAATTGATCACAAAATTAATAATCAAGAGGTGTTGATGGTTGGGTGGGAATTCGGAACGAAGAAGTTCATTGACGTTGGGTTGGAAAGGAAGAAGTTTATAACAGTTTGTTTTCAGAGCTAATAGTTTAATTTTATTTACAGGCTAAGGTGGTCTCCAATTAAGTGATTTTAAAAAATGGGTGATGTGGACCAATGGTTGAGGGAGTGTTTAAAAGAGTGTGTCAGAGAGTTTGTCATTAGCATTTCTCATTAATTGGGTGGAAAATTTTAATCGTGTTTGTGAGCTATGAACTAATTGGCTAGAAGATTTTAATATTTCAACAAGCAGGTGAAACACCATGCAAAAGTAAACTTTTCTAGGATCACACAGATTGCAAGGAACTATAATCTAATTTCATATTTCTAGCCGGGACGGTTAAGTGAGGAAGAGCTGGTCCAACATACTTGTAGGCTCAAAGAAAACATTAACGTGAGGCCATAAGAAGCATATATGATTTGAATCCACAATGTTAGATTAAATATAGGGACCTTAACCATAAGGCTAGAGGCCATTTTTTTACCTAAGCTACCTAACACTACACATAACACCACATGTATATTAAGCTAAAATATTGGTGGGCCTAAAGTCCTTTTACTTGTCTAAAGGTTGGGCCGGTCTTTAAGTGAGGCTTACCGATCTTAGAGATCCACCAGAATCTGATTTTACACCCGAGTTAGATCATCCGGTAGTTGTAAGTTCGTAAAACCATACTGCAATTTAACTTGACATCTAAACAACACTATTCACATAGGTTGCCAGTGAAATATAATCTAATTTCGTATTTCTATCCTTTTGATGGATAATAGGAAATGAACATGAGATTTATTAAACATAAACATAAGAAATGTAAAAGGGCATTTAAATGTACCTCTCCCTTTCCCAATTGAGCACCTGTTGTCGGGTCAATGGCAACAGATCCAATAACAATAAGATCTACCTTCATCTTTTCATCTAATCCAATTGGTCATCCATATTTGGCAATACCAACATGAGTACAGGCTTCCTTGATGGTACCTAAAGTTAACATATTGGACTCAATTACATGGATAAAAACCTGTCCTCAAACGTGGTTGAGGAGTTGACAACTTCTTTCCATGTACGCGCATATTGATAGTAAGTTAAAAGAGAACCAAGATTGAATAAAATCTATAACTCTCATTTCATATGGGATTACATTCAATTATTTTGTTATCTCCAACTATTACGAGTATTGACTTGTCAGTCTCATGTCTAATGTCTATGTTTGTGTCGGTGCTTTGTACAACTTCACCGAACTTAGATTAGTAAAACAGAAAACTATCCACAAAACTTATATAAAATCTAGAAAACTTATTCCGACAGTAGGATGCATAATTTCAGTGAAAAATTATCATAGTCATACCTTCATAATTCTAAAGGTCTTGCATGTTCTAACTTGACATCCAACATGATGAAGACTAAAAAATTCACATCAAATTCAACTTATGAGTTGATGTAGAATGCATATCTTTAGTAGTACATCAGTAACCTATTACATTACCATAAACATGATATCACAAAGGACTTTTCTTGTCCTAAAAACAGAAGAATAAAAGACACAATGCCCAACAGAATGAGGATTCTCAAAAACTTAGCTAATACTTTCCATTATCAGTTGTGTCTACATATTATCCTCAAGTTTACTTAGACTTTAAAATTTAAAACCTTGCAGCTGTGCAAGTGGAATCATTTATGTTTACCATATAAGTTCAGATCAAGGAATGAAGATATATCTGAGCTTACATGCAACCCACTTGTTCACTCATTCACGCAGGTTCATGTATCTAATTTTGTGTGACTTTCACTACTTGCTTGTCAAGCAAGCTTTTCATTTTATTTTGATAATTTCTAATTAAAATAATGTGGTGATTTCGACAACCCTTGTAATAGTGTTTGTTCACAGCTTGTAAACATCTGAATTTTACACGAAGTTTAAGCCAGGCCCGTTTACATCAAATTGAGCCATTGGTGCAGTTGTGTATGGCCTCTGAATGTGAATGTTGAGTATAGCATAATCTCCCACTTATTATGAGCATATATAATTCATTTATATACCTTTTTTTTAGATCTCTAATACAAATCAAATTGTGAAAACTAGCAATATAACCATCAAGGCACCAATCACCAAATATGTTTGTACTTCATGAATAACCTTCCCCCTTCCTGCTCAACACCACACACAAAAAAATATCCAAATTAAGGTCGGATGTAACCTACAAGAGTGAGAAATCTGACTTGTTTCTCAAGAGAATCTGGATTAACCTTTACACGTAGTGCAATACTAAACACACCTAGCTCCTCATTGGCAAAAAAAAAAAAAACTAAACTAAGCCAAATAATTCTACTCAAATTCCAAATTATTAAATGAACTTTGAATCTCACATTCAAAAGCTAGCTCATAAGATGAAGGTATTCTAAACTCCCAGGGGTTGGCCTAGTGGTGAAGGTATTCTAAGTCTCAATTTCGAATCGCCGGTGTCAAGAATTCCTGTGTCGGTTCAGTCCATACAGGGCTTTGCTCTGGCTTCGATTGGGCTCTGCTAGTGGACGGTGGGATTGGTCCCCAATCGGATACCGAGTTTCAAAAAAAGTGAGGTTATCCATAACAACTTCAATAAAAATAACACTCATTTCACATCCTACACCCTCATCAATTAACAGAAACAACACTGCATTTGCATATAAATTGATAACAGAAAACTATTACATTAGTAAAACAGAAAACAAAATTAGTAAAACAGAAAACTATCCACAAAAACGTATTTAAAATCTAGACAGCTTATTCCGACAGTAGGATGCATGATTTCGGTGAAAGACCGTCATAATTCAAAAGATTTACGCGTTCTAATAATCAAAATATCAGATGCAACTTGACATCCAACATGATAAATACTCAAAAATTCACATCGAATTGTCAACTTATGAGTTTATGTAGAATCCATATCTTTAAAAGTACATTAGTAATCTATTACATTAATAGATACATGATATCACAACGGACTTTCTTGTCCTCAAAACATAAGGATTAAAGACACCATGCCATCAACAGAACGAGGAAAGCTAGCTCATAAGATAAGGGTATTCTAAACCCCTAGGGGTTAACCTAAAGTTTGCTCCTCTCTAGGTCTCAGTTTCGAATCACTAATGTCAACAATTCCTAAGTCGGGTCAGTCCATACATGGCTTTGCTATAACTTCAATTGGGTCCTGCTAAGGAACGGTGGGTTTGGTCCCCGACTGGATACCTAGTTCAACGCCCACATCAATCAATAGAAACAACACTGAATTGCATGTAAACCAATATGAATTGATTAATGTTATTCAATTTGGGAAACTAATTTAGCATTTTATAAATGTGGAACCAACAATTTCTTGAAAACAAAATTTTATTCACTTTAGAAATATGAAACACCGACACAGACACGACAACCGAACGCACGTCAGAAAACGACAAAATTAAATGTAATCACATGTGTCAGTATTGTGTCAGGATATAGAAGTCATTGAATCGTTAAATTTCCTTGAACACATGGAATCCCTAAAAGTTGTTGAAACAAAATTGAATTGAGTTTAACATCTATTGAAGAGTTTTGAATTATTACCTTATCAGCTGCAAAAGATGCAGCAACGGAATTGGAAATACGATGATGAACAGGTCGGGGATTCTCCTCCTTCAGATCATTATCTCGCGTATCGTAGATTTCTCCATGGATAGCATAATCTGTAATGCTTGTGTTTCTATTTTCGGACTAATTCACAGTTTCAGCTTGGAAGAGATTCAAAATATGTTCAGGAAAAATAAAATTAACACTAAATCTAATCTAGGGGTAGTAATAGTCGGTATAAATCTGGATGTTTAGAGGCATTTGTTGTAGCTTTTTTAAGAAAAAAAATCATTTTTTTTAATAAAATAATTACTTTTAAGAATATTGTATCCATTTGTTACGGTTTTCAAAAAAAATCAGAATCTAAAAAAAATCAAAAAACAATTTCAAATGAAAAGCTGTTAAGAGCATTTTCTCAAAAAATAGATTTTTTTAAGAGGAGAGAGAAAATAAGGGTTAAAAGATTGAATTAATTTTGTAACAAAAAAATCTATTTTATATAGTTGTATCCAAACAAACTAAATTATTTCAAAAACAAAGTGATTTTTACTGCGGTAAACAAATGAAAAATAGATTCTATTTTTCCATAAAATAAAAAATAATCTCTAAATTATTTTATGTCAAAATCACTTTTATAAAATGATGGGTCACTTTTTCATAACAAACGAGCCCTTAACCAATAGTCACATGTATTGAAATTTTAAAATAATTCGTAAATGTGCTAGTCAAAATAGTATGTCGTTAATATTGTCGTATTAACCCATTCAATATACTTATTTTTGGTCAGATCAATTCTTATGCAATTAGGGACTATTTTAACGTCAGAAACTATTTTGACTGACGAAGTACATAGTTGGGCACTATTATGAGATTTTGATACTTTGAAGTACTATTGTGGCTACCTGTTACACGTTCAGGGACTAAAGTGATTATTACTCATCTACTTCAAATTATAATAAAGGAAAATGGATTTTAGGTAAAATAATAACAGTAAAAATGAAATAAAAACAATATGTTATAAGCTATAAACTCAAACTCTGTTTGAATATGGCGTTTGAAATATAAGTTATAAACTCGTGGTTTAATGATAGTTATCAATCAGGTCATTTTGTCATATGATCTTATATCGGATAATAGCTAACTTATTTATCTTACCAAAGAGATCCTGAGAATATTTTTTTCCCAGAGCTTCTCATTGCTCGCCGTATTTTCCATTTTATTTTGTTCATATTATAAAATCCGAATCATTTTACCATACTAATGCGCCTAATGTTGGACTAAGATAACCATACTTAATACGCCTAAAGTTGAACACCTCACCGAGGGCTCGTAATATATGGACCTGGCAACATCACGCATGCACCGTTGGGTTTGATGGCATGAGGATGGAATTGGCGTTTGAACCGCTTACACATGCAGAACTTTTGAAGTAGTGGAGACAAGCTATCTGATGCACACTTTCGTGTTTAATTCGATTAGTGTAGTTGTGCAATGGCAAGTATACCAGTCGTTTTCATCAAGTAATAAAGTTAGTAATTAGAGTATCGTATCCACAGAGATTGTCCTTTCGTTCGAACAATTCTCGTTACTTATTTTTGTAAGTTGACGGTATAAAAGTTAGTTGCAATTTTTATCTGTTTGCAACAGAGCGAATTTACCTATTTTTGGTTGCAGAAAAGTAAGCAGCGGTTAGGAATCCTCTGTATATTTAGTGTTGGATAATACGTAATCTAAATGTCGCGTTTATTTATCTCTTGGTGACTATAGAAGTGATAAGGTCGTTGGAAGTTTCCTAAATAGGCAGGGTACCACCTGACCCAATGGGTTTTAGCCACTGGGTACCTAATTAGGCATTTCCCTTCGATGCCTAACTGCACCTGCTGATCCCATGGTGATCCTTACGTGCGGGGTCTTGCTAATTCAAAGGTAATTGAAACATAAACTTAAATTGGATTCCTAGTGTTTCCCATGGCAATGAAGGCCAAGGTTCCCTTAGGTCTGCCCATCTATGAATCTTAGGACACTCATAGCACACTCTCTCTACGCTTACCTAGTAGTTCTACAAATGGGCAACCCTAATCTATGTCTATCCTACTAAGGGTTTCAAGAGAATGGTCTTACTAGGTTATAGCTTTAAGTCAGACAGTTAGGTGCTTGTTTCCCTAATTACTAACCAGTTAATTCCTAGCATCGGTAATGCACCACACGACCCAATGGGTTCTAGGCGCTGGGTACCAACGTCTAGGGTCAACAATTCCAATGGTATCATTGGCTAATTAATAATTACTTACTTCCTAGACAGATAGTTAACGGTAAAAGGATATAAATATCAATATATAAGCATCCAGTTAGTGAAAACAATATTAGGTCCTGTCACAACCTAAGTACCTAATCTAGGGTTGCACCTCTCACAAAAATAAAGACTATAATCTAATAAAACTCTACAGTGGACAAAAGTATAAATAAAATAAATAAACGACAAATTAAATTAAATAAATATCTAACAAAAATATACAGAGGTTCATTTTAGAACGCTAACCTAAAAAGATTTAGTTATAGATGGTAACTAAAAACAAATCACTAAAGATAAAAACATATCCTAGAAAATCAAGGAGAAGATAGAAACTCTCTTGAAGCTCCAAAGTTGTCTTCCTCTTGAATTGCTCCAGTTCTGAACGAGAAATTCTGAATGAGGAAGGCTAGTATTTATAGTGAGAGTTTCTACCTAGGTTTGGGCTAAAAGTGCGGGCTTTACCCAAAATAATAACAGGAAAAGACAAATGTGCCCCGAGTTTTCAGGTGCTCGAGGCACATCATCAGTGTGCTAGACGCATGAGAATGTGGCAAAAACCATGCCCTAGGCGCATGAACAATGTACTAGGCGCATGGATGCCTACTCCATTTGCTAGGCACATTTGTCATGTGCTAGGCACAATGCAAATGTGCTAGGCGCATGGGGCGCCTTTCTTGGGCCCAAATTCTCCGATTTTATGTCGTTTTAAGTCTCCGTCTTCAAATTACCTGCCTCAGGACTTGGGAACATAATTCCTCCCATTTGTAAGTCTTGAGGCCTCTTGAATCTTCATTCTTTGCTTCTTGAATCTTCACAATTCTTCGAATGTTCTTGATTTGCAGATTTGCATTATTTCTTCGTGAATTACTTCAAAAACCCCCTTAAATTGCTATATTTCGGGAAAACTAGAATTACATACTCAAATATAGAAAACATTACAAAAGTCCCGAAATCATAGGCAATCGTTCTATACCCCTCCATTTTGCTGCTATTTCCTACTAAAATAAACTGAAAAACATGCTAAGAATAACGTAAGATGATCTGTCATCATTATCATCTGACTCTATCAATTAATATTTTGGGGTGCAACTCTTAAAGACAGGGCCAAGGTTTGATCCTTAATTGGACATGGGTACCCTTCACAGCTTATACCCAAGGGGAACATGACTTGGACTCGCCCTTAATATCAATGGATCAACGACATATGAAAAGATCTAGATCATCTAGGACGTTGGCTTCCTATATTTTGTTCACATGTGTCCCTCGAGGACAACTCTCTAAGGAACAAAAGCCTAAACTTATCTCATAAATGTTAAATTATGGCATAGGTCCAGATACGCTCGATATTTACCCAAGATATATCTATATCTTTGGTTGTTTTGTAAGTTGTCTCAAAAATAATTGTTCCAATAAAATACATCTTTGTAATATATTATAAACATTGACTTCCATTTCCTACCAAATTCTATATTTTATTTAAAGATTATCCATTTCCAAGCTTTTAGATCATCTCAAAGCAAAGGAACCTTCTCAACCGGCATTGCTCAGCGAGCTTCAGGGTGAGGGTGGGCCACTCTACCTCAAAGGCAGCTTTGTTGGGAAAGCCTTTATGTTGTTGGAAGATTTCAATTTGAAGAAAGCTAAGGGACAAATGATGACAAATGATGAACTAAGACACTTTTATATGAGACACAAGTGAACCCTAGACTAAGACACATAGATTATGGGTGCTTTAACATGCTAACCATAAGGCAATTATCAAAATGATAAACTAAGTTAAGGGACATCATCAAAAACATGTAAAGTAACACAGTGTAGGCTACAATTTGTTCTTGAGATTAAACATTTTTTCTAAGAATCATTGTGGTTTTTTGAGTCATAGATTGCTAGAGTGTTATAGGGATTGTAAGCTGATTGCTTTCAAGGATATTGATTGGGAATCAAGGATCTAGAGTGGATTAAGTAATTTCATTCCACCTCCAAGGGTATTGGGGGTTCTTTCTAAAGTTCTTATGTTGAAGGGGATCCAACCACCAGACAGAGCATTGAAGAGTTCGAGTGAAGAGCTTCAAGGGTTACACAGGTGATTGAGGATTCGAAAACACTAAGAAGCACCAATTTCAAATGGTATTTGAAGATTGGGGGAGTGGATGCATAGGAATTGAAGAGCTAGGGTAGTTTGAAGGAATTCTTGTAATCACATTGTAATCAAACATTCATATTCTAGTGGAAGTCCTTGGTGGAGTAGACGTAGCCCGAAGCGAGGACGAAAGGGTGAACTACTATAAATTTTGGGGTCGTCTCTCTTCCCTTTCCTCTTTAATTTTATTAATTGTGTATATGCATGCTTGATAAATTGTTAGAATATAAATTGAATAGAATCTTGTTTCAACTTGTTAAACTTGACTTAATTCATTTAATTAGGTTTTCTCTTAAGCTACACCAATCACATTTGAGTTCAATTTATCAAACACATATACATTGTGATCATTAGTATAATTGCTCTTAGGTTTGGTTTTGTTGGAACAAAATGTGTTTAACATACTTTACCCTTAGAGTTTTGATGATAACAAGGTATTAAAAATTGTCAATTGGATATGCTAATATTTGTTCAAGTGTACATGACCATAGACAAAGTTTTTGATATCTTATAAGGTTCTGAAAGAACAAAAGAGAGCAAAGGAATCAACAATATTAAAGCTTGAAGCATCTGAAGAAAAGTGCTCTTGAAGTTAAGTGCTCCTGAAGTGATGACGTCATCAGAAGCAAGTTCGTCAGAAGCATCTTATCAGAAGAAATATCACCAGAAGCTGAAGTTCGTCAGAAGATGAGAAACTTAAAACTTCAAATGTTGTTCAATGGATTTAATCTCGTCCATCATTGCAGAAGACTGAAAGAGTGAAGCAACGGTTGTTTTGAAAGAATTTGAAACCATTGGATGCTTGTTCTCTCAAGAGTGTTGACAAAGGACATCTGTACGAACTGTACAACCACTTCCTCCACTACTCTGTTCGTGTCTCTGCATCAAGACAAGAATAATAGCTATGCATGCAGCAATGTTCCTTCAAACTAGGAATGCATTTGAAATTGATCCTTCATAGGACAATAACCATATCAGGCAAAAGATCATTGGTGATTTTGATCAGGCTTCAAGCAACTCTTTTAATGTGCTGGCAATTTCCAACGTATCTTTCACACCTCTATATAAAGGAGTGAAGACCTGCTAGTTGGATATGCAGAAACACACAAAAACAAGACTCATACAACAATTCACAAGTGTCAAACTCTGTTATTGTTCTGCATCTAAAGTCACTTAGAATTTCTTATCAAAGTTCATATCTTAGAAACTCTAGAGTCTTAAGAGTCTGTATCTGATTTGTATTGTGAACACCACTGATTGTATATCAAGTGTTCAAACTCAAACAAACTTCTTTGTAATTCTGTTTGATTAGAAGTCTCTTGCTTGTGTGCTTGA
>Ga0228710_1005287_pt1 | contig 20104 bp, 10 predicted proteins | sample MedpolnodulmetaG_FD_177995 | JGI IMG/M metagenome (GOLD analysis project Ga0228710, IMG submission 177995) | Root nodule microbial communities from Medicago polymorpha collected in Santa Monica, California, United States - pink nodules | ecosystem: Host-associated > Plants > Roots > Nodule... | reverse complement strand
GTAAATTAAATATATGACTCATTTTTTGTAGATTAGAAAAATGATTTTGACATTCTATAATTTAGAGATTATTTTTTTAAAGATTTTATAGTATAATAAATTTTGTGTTTAATTTTTTTTTTTTTTGTGGTGGCCGGAGTTCGAATCCCAGACCTTGCATATATTATGCATTGTCCATACCAACTGAGCTAAGCTCACGAGGACAATTTTGTGTTTAATTTTTACAATAACAATCACTTCTTTAAAAAATTTAATTTAATTTGATTCAACTATATAAAATGGATTTTTTGTTACAAAATTACTTTCATCTTTTGATACATATTTTCTTCCCCCTCCCATAAAACATATAATCTTAATATCTTTTAATTTGAAATTGCTTTTATATTTTTTTTAGATCCTGGTTTAAAAAAAAAACAATATCAAGTGGAAATAATTCTCTTTAAAGTTATCTTTTTTAAAAGTTATAACAAACAACCTCATAGACCCTGTCTGTAACAAATTTGACTAAAAATGATTTTGACAACCAATAATTTATAAAAAATATTTACAATTAATTAACATTAAAAAATAAACATAGCATGTTTGACATTCAAAAATCATATTGATCATTAACTTTCTTAAATAGTTTTTGGTAGTAAGAGTTTTTTAGTGGATATGTTGAAAATTCACAGAAATATTTGAAAATTTGAAAGAAAAAAAATCAATTTTTTAAAAGTAGCCTTTTTTTTCTTCATTTTTATTAACAAATTTGTAAATTTGAAAACAGATAAAAAAACTATATTTATTAAAACAAATAATGCTGAAATTGAAGTAGACAATAATTTATTAAACCAAAATTTATTTAAAAAACGAAGTAAAATATTTAATGGATATGATTGAAAGTAATTTAAAAAACGAAGTAAAATATGTAATGGATATGATTGAAAGTATTATATATAGTTTGTTGAGATATTTACGCTACATAATATATTAGGAAGTCAATAAAATATTTAGTGGATAAGATCAAAATTTGTTGAGATATTTAAGACAAATAAAATATTAATTTTAAAAAATAATAAATAATAAAAATATTGAGAATAAACGTGGAAGTGACACGTGGCATAAAAAAACCTTACTTTATATATATATATATATATACACACACACACACACTATTGATGATAAATAATTTATTTATTTTTGGTGTACAATTAATTAATTTATTTAACTACTCAAGTCTAACTCTAAACCTAAAACAACTTAATACAGCTTAATAAAAATTTTAGTAACAATTTATTATGACTTTAATATGCAAGTGCAACTTATTAACGTATAAATGATGTAAGGTACCTATTTTTTCTTTCTTTTTATGGATTTTAGATGTTTTTCATTTGACTAAATACTACGATTTATACTATTTTATGAGTTGATTTGAAATTTTTTGGATCATGGTTTTATTTCAATTGTGCTGTTTTTTATTGTCTTTTCATGGTTAAAGTGCGGGTAATGGGTGCGGGTATGGGCACTTAAGTGACAATAATGAAATTCCGACATGCTAGCTTTATAATGTTTTATACGATGTTTCAACATCAGATACGAACAAAATGTTGAGTAAGATGTTTTAACATCGAGCTAGCAGAAAACAGACAGATCAAGGCAAATATACGAATGTTGAAATTCTTGCGCGTTAGTTAGAAGTTGTTCTATGTGATGTTTTAATTTCAGATGCATAGAAAACAGATGTTCTGTTTAATGTTCCAACATCATGCTGTAAACAGATAACAAGCAAGAAAATAAATAACAAGAAAGTAAAAGACACAATGAGTTTGTTGACCCAGTTCGATGACAAACACACCTACTCTGTGGGCTACCAAGTCAGGAAGGAAATCCACTAGCGTAGTCCTTATTCTATAGCTCTCAACAAACTCCTCATTTACACTAAAGACCTAGGACCTACCCGTATAGACTTCAACCTAGGAACTCCTAAATATGAGATCCCATCTCACTATCCTAATGGGTAGTCACAACCCCTGTGACCTATCAGACCTTAACACAAACACAACAGTGAAGTTACCTTCAAACAAACAACTAACACCTTGTTTCACAACTTCAGTGTAGTACAGAACGAGTTTACAACTCAACACACACTCCTTAACAAGTATCAAGATGATACAAGAAAGGCTCACAAATAAACAGAACTAAACTTGCATTAACCGATACAAGAGTAGAACGCACAAAGGAAAGACGACTCAAAACCCTAAAAATCTATTCTTTTAACAATCTATGGTTTTGATCCATTACAACTCAACTAAAGGTCCAACTCAATGCATCAAGGTGATACAAAGAGAGGCTCACAAATAAAGCACAAGTCGAAACCCTAAAGACTCAATTCAATAACATTGAATTGGTGAGTAAAACTAGGGTACAAGTCTTTCTTATATGACCATTCAAAGCATGGGCTTTTTCATCATAGGCTAAACATATATTTTTATCAAATATTCTTTTCAGAAATAAATTGAATCAAATATTCTTTAGAAATATATTTTCCAAAATTCCTTCTAGAAATATATTTACATATATTTGTATCAAATATTCTTTTTTAAAATATATTGAAACAAATATTCTTCAGAAAATATATTTTCCAAAATCTCTTTTGAAAATATATTTTACAAATACGGTAACTCCTAAAAAGTAGGAACATTTTTAGGAACTGTCAAACACACCATCAAAGAATCTTAAAATATTGTTTATATTTTAGAAACAAATCTTTGAGCTGATTCTGGGCAAAAACGGGTTGCTTGGGGAACAAGAAATAGGGCGTGGTTTCCTTAATAAGATAAAGATTGCGTAAACCAAGCCACATAAACAGGGCACACTGAACCATGTCAAGATGTTGGAACATCGTATCCAATGTTGGAACATTGTATCCAACATCATACATGAGTATTTGTTTTAGCAACAATGAAGCCAATACTCAAATACCCAACAATCTCCCCCTTTGGATTTATTTGTTGTTAAAACAAACTGAGGCCATACAGACAAGGTAGAGAGATACCACACATACATTTCTTCAATTCACAACCATGAAGAAAAGTAACACCACTGCAAAACGGACATGTTGAGACATCATCCAGCTCATCATCCAAAACATGTTGGAACATAGTATCCAACATCACAAACATGGATATTTGTTTTAGCAATAATGCAGCCAATACAAATACTCAACAATCTCCCCCTTTGGCAAATTTTGGATAAAACAAATTAATAAGGCCAAATACAAAGAATATAGAGGGATACAAAAGACAACTATTTCTCCAAGAGCATGAACACATACCTACGAAGAAACAGCTAGCACACACAATCTAAAGGGATACCTTAGATACACTTCCTCAAGTCATCACGAACACATATTAAAGAAGAAGAAGTAGCAGACAGTATCACTAAAGACAACAGAAGTGTGCATACAAGAATACCTTACATAATCTTCAATCACAGCTTCAGCTGTAGAGGTATTACACTTATCAGTGACATGCAGCAGATAAATAGCAAAGTCTCACAAGAGCAGAGGAAAAATAAATTCCTACGCTACGGAGTTGAAAAATAAATTCTCACACAAGTTTGGATGTTTCAACATCCTCCACAACACTAGAGCAAAGGAAAAATAAATTCCTTTGCTACAATTAGGGAAAATGAATTCCCACATAAGTTTGAATGTTTCAACATCCTTCACCACATAGAGCAAAGGAAAAATAAATTCCTATGCTACACTCAGGGAAAAATGAATTCCCATAAACATTGGATGTTTCAACATCCTTCAAAACTTCAGACAGGAGTACTTGCCACACACAGAGGTAAGGAAAAAAAAAATTCTCATACCTACAGAGTACTATCACCAACCAACCATAGAAGCACGGAAAAAATAAATTCCCACACTTACAAGTGACAAACATGGATGTCTACTGAGTACTGTCACCAACCACATATAGAAGCAAGGGAAAAATAAATTCTCATACTTACAAGTGACAGACATTGATGTTTAAACATCTGACTCAACATCCTGTCAACCAGCTTGAACTAGCGCAAGCACACATAGAAGTATCACTCCCCTTGAATATATGAACCTATGAATGACTACTTACAAGAATATTCCATTACTTCCCTGAACACATGCACAATAAGAATCTTAAAAGCCAAAACTCTCAACGCATAAATAAAGGAAAACTTCCGGGCTGATTCAATCAAATCTTCAGGGAATACTCACCAACTAGCAGACCTATCAAGGTCACACAAACATGTTCCAATTTCTTATAGCAACAGCAGGGAACATGTACAAAACAAATACTGAGAAAAATAAATTCTCAGAGCAGCATCAAGATGTTGCAGCATTAGATTCAACATCTACACAAGTCTTGACAGACATGTTCCAACATTCTAATGAACATCAGCAAGGAACATGTACAATATAAAATTACTGAGAAGTTCTCAGATCATCATGAAGAACATCAAAATGTTGCAACATTCATGGCAACATCTACACATAACCTGAAATAGTTGCAAAATAAATGCAACAACAGAAAATACAGGCATACAAAAATAGGTGCAGTACAACACACATGCAAATAGCTGCAAAATAAATGCAGACAAATAGAGAGATTATAATACCATTTTTCTCCCCCTTTTTAGCCACAAAATATGCCAACATAAAACCTTCAGGAGTATATACCACAACAGTACAAGACATGCTACAAGAAAACTTCAAGAGGAGAAACAAAATTAGACAGATGAGATGTTTCAACATCCTCTGGCACATCAACTCAGCATCAGGAAAAACAAGACTGTTCGAGAATGTACACAAATAGAATACCACCAATCAAAATAGATGCAGAAATGGCAGAGCAGAAAAATGATACCTCCAACAATCTACCTCCAGAAGATATTAGACCTGCAACAAGAGCACTTCCAGATGTTCCAACAATGTCTGGAACATAATCCGCACCAAACAACTTATAGTGCAACATGAGAGGAGATTCCCTCTTCTTAGCAATAACATTGGCAGTCTTAATACTAGGGTGTTGGTCTAAGATAATACTACTCAACAAAGTAGAAAAGCTATGGGGAACTTAACAACATCAGTTTCAGTATGCTTAACAGTTTGTTCAAAGATATAAGCACAAAAATTCATTTTAGCCTACATCATAAACAAACTTACCCAACCATGTGGCAATATTAGAGGAATGAGTGGTAGGGACCCAGTTTGCTGCAACAATCTTGTTGAGAATAGCATATTTCACATACAATTTGCCAGAGAAAAACTTTATCTTCTTAGGCCACACTTTGATCTGATTGGCAGTGATCTTCTTGCACACCTGATTATCAATCGCCTCTAGCTTAGGAATCTTGGTCTCTTCAACCCCCAAAAACTTATTGATGGTGTTGGGAGAAAAGTTGACACATTCTCCTCTAACAAAGACTTTTTGGTACTTCTTTCTAAGAGGATAGTCATAAACATAAGAGATATACACCAGAAACTCCTTCACCAGCTTTCTTTCTAGGGCCAGCATCCCACTATTCAGCATAGTATTCTTGAGAATATCAATTGTACTCAAATTGACCCAACACAATGTTGGAATATCTTGTTCAACATTATACTCTTTTAACATTCCCTTTACCCACACAAGGTTAGAACAACTGCCACCAGCTGCTGAGTACTCAGATCCAGTAGTAGATTTGGGACACACAATATTGATTCTCACAGACAAAGAGATTTGATTATTTCTTGAATAGAACAATATGAGATCATATAGAAAAACTAGTGGGATACAATCATACCTTCTTTCATTTAAACACAATAAATCGTCTCGAAAGAAAGTAACAAACTTCAGCATTACTTCAAAAGAACATCTTCAAAAATAATAGTAATGCATAGTTGGACATGTTGGAACATTTCCAAGAACATTAGAGGCATATACAGCGGAATAAAGATAGAACCCAACCTCACAGGGAAACCCAAGGAGAAATAAACTCCCACAAGCAACCAATTTCAGAGAAAAATAAATTCTCACAATAGGATGTTAGAACATCTGGTAAGACATTAATACACAAAAAACATAACGCACCCACATCCATCCATACATTAATCATATAAACTAGCATAATGACATCATCTTACTAGTTAAAAATAATGTTCCCTCTCAACCACAGATTAACAAAACATACTACTCCCCCTAAGGTAATACTCCCCTATAATAGAGATTTATAAATAAACAAACAACTCAATTACCTCCTTCCTTGAAGCTGTCCATGAGTCCATAATTTATCTTCCGTGGAGCTCACCCAGTAGCAGGTAGGGTGCCTGCTCTGATACCAATTGAAATTCCAACAGGCTAGCTTTCAAATGTTTTATACGATGTTTTAACATCAGATACGAACAAAATATTGAGTACGATGTTTTAACATCGATATAGCAGAAAACAGACAGATCAAGGGAATACGAATGTTGAAATTCTTGCGCGTTAGTTAGAAGTTGTTCTATGTGATGTTTTAATTTCAAATGCACAGAAAGCAGATGTTCTGTTTAATGTTCAAACATCATGCAGTAAAAAGATAACAAGCAAGAAAATAAATAACAAGAAAGTAAAAGACACAATGAGTTTGTTGACCCAGTTCGATGACAAACACACCTACTCTGTGGGCTACCAAGTCAGGAAGGAAATCCACTAGCGTAGTCCTTATTCTATAGCTCTCAACAAACTCCTCATTTACACCAAAGACCTAGGACCTACCCGTATAGACTTCAACCTAGGAACTCCTAAATATGAGATCCCATCTCACTATCCTAATGGTCAGTCACAACCCCTGTGACCTATCAGACCTTAACACAAACACAACAATGAAGTTACCTTCAAACAAACAACTAACACCTTGTTTCACAACTTCGGTGTAGTACAGAACGAGTTTACGACTCAACACACAGTCCTTAACAAGTATCAAGATGATACAAGAAAGGCTCACAAATAAACAGAACTAAACTTGCAGCAACCGATACAAGAGTAGAACACACAAAGGGAAGACAACTCAAAACCCTAAAAATCTATTCTTTTAACAATCTATGGTTTTGAGCCATTACAACTCAACTAAAGGTCTAACTCAATGCATCAAGGTGATGCAAAGAGAGGCTCACAAATAAAGCACAAGTCGAAACCCTAAAGACTCAATTCAATAACATTGAATTGGTGAGTAAAACTAGGGTACAAGTCTTTCTTATATGGCCATTCAAAGCATGGGCTTTTTCATCATAGGCTAAACATATATTTGTATCAAATATTCTTTTCAGAAATAAATTGAATCAAATATTCTTTAGAGAAGTCCTGAACTCGCATTTGTTTTTAATTTAAGGGTTAATATGTCTTTACCCCCTTGTAATATAGGTCATTTTCAGTTTTTCCCCCTGTATTTTTTTTTTCTCGATTTACCCCCTTGTAAAAAAAAATTGTTTTGATTTACCCACTAACAGGCTAAACAAAAACCAATTTTTTTTCATGAAATTTTCGTTTTTGTTTGGCCTATTAGGGGGATAAATCAAAACAATTTTTTTTACAGGGGGGTAAATCAAATAATTTTTTTTACAGGGGGGGTAAAGACCTATTAACCCTTAATTTAATTCTAGGCAAGAATGCTCTTTTTCCAGCATTGCTTCCTGTTAGGATTTCCACATCCAACATATTCTTAAATAAACCACGACATAACAATCGTGTCCCATTACACAGGCCATATCTAGGGTCTATGTTTCGCAACAACATCAAAGGTGCACCTTTTTTTACCTTTAAAATATGTGGTGGGATACTTCCTTGAACAATTGAGTTTAAGAATTCATGTTAATATAAGTTATGAGTATCCCCTTCAATCTCGTCAAATGACAACAAATTATGTTCGTCTCCTGGAAGATTGATAATTATGTCATTTAATTTTTGAACATCATCATTTGTAGGTGTAATTATGGCTCTTTCGACCATATACGATGCATCCCATTCATGCAAATCTAATTGTGGAAAAATATGATCAATAAGAGTTTGTATTGACTGTTCTCCTTTCCATGGTAATGCAATTTGAGGAGGTATCCTCACCATATCATTGGGTTTGGCAGGTTCAACACCGTCACCAACTCGCATAAGAAATTGTACAAATTCAGGATCATTCATTGATCGCATATTTTGTACCAAATGTAGGACCTTGGTATTAGCCCACATATAAAACCTAATAATACATGCATATATCATTTGTGCCCTACTACCTTTTTGAATAACTAGAAGTATTTGACGAAAATCTCCACCCATTATCATAACTTTTCCACCAAATGGAGCATCACAGTCTAAAATATTTTTTAGTGTTCGATCTAATGCTTCTAAAGAGTATATGTTTGCCATTGGGGCTTCATCTCAAATTATGCCAACTGCTACTCTAATAAGCTTTGCAAAATTGCTTTTTTATATTGCAGATGGAATTTGGTTGTACATCAAAAGGTAAATTAAATCGGGAGTGTGCAGTTCTACCACCCAGTAATAATGTTGCAGCTATACCAGATGACGCGATTGCTAAGACAATTTTTCCTCTATTTCTCAAAGTTGCCATTAATGCTCGATAAAGGAATGTTTAACCTGTTCCGTCTGGACCATCAACAAAAAATACTTGACTCTGTTTACGATCAATGACATTCATAACGTTAGAGGATTTAAACTCAAATCTTTAACATTATTTTTTTCTCATGTTTGTTACTGATATTTTTTTAGAAGATTTAAAGTCCAATCTTTAACATTATTTTTTGCTCACGTTTGATACTAATCTTTTTTAAGAGGATTTCAAGTCCAATCTTAAACAATATCTTTTGCTCACATTTGTTACCAATCTTTCTTTTAGAGGATTTAAAGTCCAATCTTTAACAATATTTTTTGCTCACATTTGTTACTAATCTTTTTTAGAGGATTTAAAGTTCAATCTTTAACAATATTTTTTGTTTACGTTTGTTACTGATCTTTTTTTTAGAGGATTTAAAGTCCAATCTTTAACATTATTTTTTTGCTCATTTTGTTATTAATTTTTTTTAGAAGATTTAAAGTCCAATCTTTAACATTATTTTTTGCTCACATTTGTTACATGTATTATTTGTATTTAAAATTAAGGGTATTTTTAGAAAGAAAAGTCCAACCCAATAGTGCTGAAAGGGGTAGTTTTCTTTATATATATATTTCCCAAAAAATTATATAAAAAATGAAAAAATTCCTAAACTTACTGTATTTTGAAATTGTTATAAAAAAATCCAAATTAAATTAAAATTTTAAAATATTCGAAAAAAATAACATAAGCTAATTTTTTAATTTTTTTGTAAAAAAATATTGATTTTTTTCTGATTTTTTTTTTGAAAAAAATCCAATTTTTTTAGTTTTTTTTTAAAAAATTGATTTTTTCTTATTTTTAAATTTTTGAAAATTAATTTTCAGTTTTTTTATTTTTTATCTTTTTAAAATTAATTTTTTAAGCCATTACACACATGTCAGGTTTAAAAAAAATAATTACACAGTGGCGTGCCACGTCAGTGTCTATTACACACATGTCAGGTTTAAAAAAAAATTATAATTAAAATAATTACACAGTGGCGTGCCATGTCAACGTTTGGATGAGGTCATGGGTGTTTTGTGGAGAATCTTCATATTACATGGGTGTTTTGTGGAGAATCTTCATATTATAGGGTTGGAATCTAAACGTTTTTTTACGGGGTAAAACGGAACTCGTCCAAATTACAGGGGTGTAAAGACATATTAACCCTTAAATAAATAAATAATTAAATAGCTAATATGAAAACAGATTATTAAATAATTAGAATAAAAATGAACAAAGAAAATTACTAAAACATAATATTCTATATAAAATATTGGACTGTTTCACAATGTTCTAATTATTTATCAATCTCTATTAGTATGGATATTTGTTAATCATTATTTGGAGTCAATGATCTTGAGCGTGTTCCCGTAACTCCTCTATAATATGCAATATTGTGTTTAAACTTTCGTCTTTTCAGCACATGTCTCTCCTTTCTCAACCAATTCCTCAAAGTTACCCTTATGTTGCTCTGATAGTGTCAATCGCATGATAACCGTCCTCTAAAATTCTAAAATAGTACAACAGATCAATCACACAATGACACCGCAATGTAACAAAACGTAAATATGTACATAATACAATGTTTTGGATCCTTCCACAATGTCCTTTTTCACTCTAAATTTATTCACATCACTTCAGCAACACATCCAGTTTCTCTGAAATCCCTCTCTCTGATAATTTTTTTATCTTTCTTTGTTGAATTTTTGTATGGTTTCAGAATCAGAAATTTTTTAAATTTATTCACCGTTCAAGAATGATTCGAAACATAGACATGTCTCTGTTCTTACCCCTTCGTGTTTGCCTTTCACAATCTTCATCTCCAAGAAACAACACCGACCAATATGAAGATTCCGATGTCGTGGAAATTCCACCTCTGAATAAGAAAACATCACATTAAAATTTTGTATGTATAGATGCTGTCTTTCATTTTTTTTCTATGGTTACATAAGGTTTTGGACTCTAAAAATTTTGGGTTTTTAAAAAATAATTAAGTTTAGTTGCTGTAAAAAAAAATACATCAGTTGTAGTTCCTACCTTAATTGTCGAATAGACCTGTAAAAAAGGTTGAGTTGAAAACTCAACAGTTCTCTTCAAACTCATTTTACGAGTTTACGACAAAGAAATAGCGGTAGCAACGTTGGTTGGCGATGCAGGTGGCAGGCAGAAAGAGCTTAGACACAAAATTGATTGAATCAAATTTTGTTGTTTCAAGAGAAGTGAATGTGTAATTTTCCAGATTTTGATTATGATTTTAGAAAGGGGTGATAATGTTTACTACTCGCACAGGAAAAAGAAAAAAATCTAATAAGGGTACATGACTTTATATGTATGTATGTGTGTTTGTCATTTACAATTATAATAACTAAATTATCAAAAGTGTCGGTGAAATAAAAGTTAATTTTTCTGAATTTTTATTACCATAATAGTGAATATTATTAGTTTTTACGATAATTATAAAATTCAATACGATTCTTATAAATAATGAAATGATGTTTAATATTTCTCGAAAAATAATAAAAGTCGACAAATATGAATGATGTTTTTGCCCATATTTCATCTTATGAATTCAATTTTTTTCTAATAATGAAATGATATTCTTTTTTTATAAAAAATGAATTCTTCATGAAAGAAATGGCCAAAAATGGGCAAGGAGGATTGAATATCAAGGTGGGGATATTTCTCGGTTGTGGCCTCCAATATTACATCGAGTGATAGTGTTATACTACCTTTCCTGTTATTAGAGGTTCCCAAAACTAGAACTATTAAAGTGAAAAAGGTTTAAACCAAATGAAGGAAATTCTTTTTTTTGAGTAAAATCAGTTAATGCATAAAGAGTACGCACACTTGTTAAATACAATTTTTTCAAAGTTCTTAATTTAACAAGTAAGGTCATAGAGAATCACTCATCAACCCAAGCATATAAAAAAAATTCTAGAGCAGGCGATGGAAACTAACTCAAGGTTCACTACCTATGTAGGGTCACAAAGGAACTACTTTATGCTAATATGAGATCATTTGAAACTAGTTTCTCAATAGTGGTTTAACTTGGTCTACTCTATATTCATGTAATAAGGGTTAGAGTTTACGATGAATTTTTATTTCTAGTTAACATACATGATATTCATTATCACATGACATGTATGACTTAAATACATGAATAATTAAGATGAATGGATTTGAAATTCATGCATGTAGTTGGTTAGTTGTGTTCTTTTTATGGTGATTGATATGAATGTAGTTGGCTGGTAGTGTTTGATATACATGACTTCAATTTGTTAAAAAATTTCTCAAATTCTCTCCGATTCACACCAAAGACATTTTCACGAATTGCAAGCAAATCAACCACACATTACCACAAGTAAGTTGCATCAATCATTGTACAATAGAAACTCTTTAAATTAATACTTGGTAAATTAATAAACTCTCTAAAATAATAAATTTGTCCGGTCCCGACTTGGGCCAATGTAAAAAATTGAAAAACTCGATAAAATAATAAGATAATAATTTTTTGGGAGATCCCTTTATAATTTTCGGTCCCAAGAAAATCATAAATTAATAATCCATAGAAACTGAAAAAAAAAATATTACACTCTATTGAAATATGATTCAATAGTTGTCTGTTTTCCTTTAAAGTTCAAGTCTGTTTGGAGCTCATCTCTAACTTTTCTTATTGCATCCAATAGCTCAGGTGTTGTATTTTTGTATTGTATTTTTCCAATGCATATGAACACAGTAGTTACTAATTTACGTTGAGTCCCAAAGTTCGCTGCAACGTGATTCTAAGAGGCATAGACTAATTTGCCTTTTGGTATGTATTGTATAATTACTTAAAAACTCTTTAAATTAATAATTATTAATTTATCGATAAATTAATAACTCTCTAAATTAATAAATTACTCCGGTCCTGACATTATTAATTTATAGAGTTTTTACTGTAATCATAATGTTAGGTTGTTTATGTTAAGTTTTTAAAAAAATTGAGTAGTTTGCATGTGGTTAGGGTTTATGAATGAAATGACAATTTGAACATTGCATATGTAGTTTATGTATTGATAAATGAATGTCGAGTACCTGAATTTTCAAGATGAGATATACCACAATGCCACTGATGGTAGGTATGACCAGAAACATATACCACAGCAGCAGATACCATACCAGGATGACATTGCAGCAGTGGCAGCCCCAGCGACATTACCTTTGCAGCCTCCCTTTCTTGGAGGACCGAAAGATACATCTTTACTGCACTCTTCTGCCAACCATGTGGCATTGCCGCTGTGGTATAATTCAAATAACATAAGTGTTATTTTTAGTTGTCTAAAATTATCATATGCAACACAATTTAAATGTTTCAATTTTTTATGTGTTTTTGTTTAATTATTATATCAACTTTTATATGTGTTTTTTTAAATTATTTTCTTTATGTTTTAAATTGGTGCGCAAAATTTAATTTTAAAATGTCGTGCGTAATATAAATTGAAATTACAGGTGCGTTTCAATTTAAATGTACTAATTTTGTTATGTGTTTTTTTAAGTTTTAAATGTGTTATGTCTTAAATTAAAAATACGTGCGGCAATTTAAATTTGTGATTTTTATTTTTGCATCTGTTATGTTTTATTTTGTTTAGTTAAATGTTTACATTGTTTAAGTTGTTTAAAATATGTTTATTTGTTTTATTATTTCAGCTTCGTAAGGTGCGGATTGTAAAACCAATTAATCATGGGGCTAAGATTTTGAGTCTACGACGTCCAAACGATAATGCAAATTGGTTTTAGGGTCCGATAAACGAGAGCGGGTTACATGATTTGATTTATCTGGGCTACGCCATTGTGCCTCATGCTTTGTTGATGACTTTATGCGAGAGGTGGCATACCGAGACCATCAGTTTTCACACGGTCTTGGGGGGAGATGACTGTCACTTTGGATGATGTCGCATGTCTTATGCATCTTTCAATTGAAGGGCGGATGTTGAGCCATCCGAAGAAGATGTCTCAGACTCAGGGAGCGGAACTGATGGTGAGACACTTAGATGTGTCGCCGGCGGATGCATTGAAAAATTGCGGTGAAGAGTATGGTGGTTACATTAGTTATAAGACGCTGAGGGAGTATTATTCGAGCTACCTTGATACTACTACTAGATTGGCGGATCCAGAAGATCTAGGGGATCCAGAGGAGCTGGAGAGGGTTAGGACTGCTTGTGTGAAGTATTATCTCCTGTATCTTGTTGGATGCTTGTTGTTTGGTGATACAAGCAACAAACACATCGAGTTGGTTTATCTGACGATCATGGAGGATGGCTACGCGGGGATGCGTAATTATTCTTGGAGAGGGATGACATTGGCATACTTATACCACTATTTAGCTGAGGCCTCTTTACCCAGAGACATCGCTCTTGGGGGAAGCGTTACACTGCTCACTGTAAGAAATTGTCATATTTGAACCTTAACTTTTATTTTTTTGTTATATTTTTTGTGCGTAATAACTTATAAATGTGATTTATTTGGTTTGTGCAGGGATGGTTTTTGGCACATTTTCCTGACTTTTATAGTGTTGATCCGAATCCCAATTATATTGAAAATTATCTGGTTGCAGCGAAGTGGACGTTACAGAAGGGTCATGGAGAGGGGGCGACGTATCGCTCATTGCTTAATCATTTGCAGTTTGATGACGTATGCTGGAGGTCATACGAAGAGCACATGGAGATCCAGGGTTTTGAGAAGATTTTCTGGTATTCAGGCTGGGTTATGTGCGGTGTTGTTTGGGTGTACTGTCACTTTCCTGAGAGAGTTTTGCGGCAGTACAGATACGTCCATATCATCCTTAGGCATCCGACGGATTTTGTAGAGCTGCGACCGCCTCAGATTATGCAGGCATTCCTTGACTTCCGCACTCACACACTTAAGGAGCCCGATTAGAGTGAGCTGGCAGGAGAGGAGACATGGCGGATGAGGGATGGCTATGCGTTATGGTACACTAGGGTGTCTCATCATCAGATTTTGCCACCTCTTCCAGGAGATATTCCGAGGCCAGCAAATGAAGAGCAAATCATTGCACAGTAGTGGGAGCGGTATGAGGCAAGAAGCTCACCTGATACCTATGACATGGTTAGTAGCGTTGTTGCCTACGCTGATGCACATATGGGTCAGGAGGAGGTCATGAGCCCTCAGCAATGGTTTCAGGCCATGAGCCATGTAAGGGAGCAGGTCGGGCGATATTGACCAGGAGGCGAGACCAGAGGCTGAGGAGGCGGCAACAACAGCATGAGCAGGACCAGGAGTAATAGTGTTTTCTGTTTAGGACTTGGTGTTAGTTTTCATGACATTTGTTAGTTTGTTTGTATTTCGGTGACATATTTCTATGACAATTGTTCGTTTTCATATCATATTTTCAATTTAAATTATGTTGGTAATTTCCGTTTATTAATTTTATGATTTGACATTGAAACGATGTGTTTACAATGTGTAAAAACACATGTAACAGGTTCTGAATCAGCAGGATCTGCCAATTTACAACTTCAGGATGCATCATGATGAGTAAAACCGCAAGTGTACGGTTTTACCGAAGTAGTAAAAATAGAGTATCGTTCCAACAGGGAGTTGTTCAATTTAATTAACTTTTAAGAGACGATTAGAAGGAAGTTTGATTGTAGAGATTTGAATTTTAAGGGTTAAAAACAATAATAATAAAAAGCGCCTTGGGATTATTGGTTCATCGTAGTGACGAATCCTTCACAAACAAACCCTAAACCATAACTTTATATTTGACCTACTTTCTAAAGACAAGTTTCTTTTTAGCGTATCAAAGCCTCTTTCGAGGTGCAGTGAGTGTGTTCCTCTAGCAACCACGCCTATTCTCATGGTTGATTGCTATTGGAATCCTTGAAGAACGAAACTTTATATGTCTCAAGGTTTGCTAGACTATTCTCATGTTTCGCAACCCTTGTCTAAATTCACTTGTTCCAATATCAAAGCTCCACTTTCGCATTATGAATTGATATTTGAGATGATGAATTAACAAATAATAACCCTCCGCTTTCGCATTATGAGTTTGACATTTGTTAATTCATTATAAAAACGCTGAATTAGATTAGAAAGTAGATTTATATAAAATTAGGGTTTATGGCTTGGTTTGATTAGGATTACGTCATTAGACTTATCCAACAATCCCAAGACAAGAAAGGTCTACTCACTCATGATCATCATAGCCATAGAAGAGGAGAAGAAGAACATAAAATAAATAACAAGAAAGTAAAAGAACTTCTTTTATTAAGAAAGACAATTGTCACTATTGAATTCCAAGAACAAAAGATGAATTGTTGTGATAGCTAGCTACTCTATTTATAGTTTACAATGACTTAAGCACTAAGAAATATAACACTAGAATGTTCCACAAGAAACCACGGGCTTTTAGGTCAGAAGTAAACTAATAGGTAGCTTGTCCATGAAGCAGAAGCAGCAAAAGTGGATCCTGAAAGTTGGCACGGCCGTGCTGCTGGTGGCACGGGCCGTGCCAAGTCTCTTACTTGCGGAGTGACATATTTTTGTCCCATATTTTGTATGTTCATCCCGAATCAGCTCCTAATTCTCTTTCTTTTGCTCTAAGACTAAATCTTTAGATATTTGTTCCTGAAATATAATACCTTGCAATTGAAGTAAAATAATTCTAAAAGGAAATAATATTTAAATAAAACGAAATCAAATCTAAATAAAATAGACTCAAGTAATATATAAAAAACACTAATTTATTGACTCATCACATCGGCAGTTAATTGCCGAGGAAATAAGGGATCCAGCGGCAGTTAACTGCCGAGGAAAATGAAACCGGCGGCAGTTCACTGCCGAGGGGCATTATGGTTTTTTACTAGTGTGTTTCATCCCTATTAGATGTGTATACAACAACTTTCTATAATTTAGGTGTCATATCCCAATTTTTGACCTAAGATCCCACTTTCACACGCCCTTTGACACGAAATATTCTTTGACTTTTCAAAGAAAATTTCGGCAGAGAGGTATTTTCAAATACCTCATTTTTGATTCGTTTACGGGCCCGTTTTTTATTTTATTATTAGGCTTTTTTATTTTTATTTTTCCGCTTTTATATATTCAAAAAATGCAAAAAATATTAGGCTAGAAAACGGTTTTCGGGGTGATCCAACAACACTACGGAAATTCTTCGCGTTTTTATTTTCTTGTCACGTTAGTTTTATTTTTATGTTTTAATTAATATTCAAAAACATGCAAATAACCAAAACTTCACAAAAAAATATTTTCATAATAAACCTTGATTTTTCAAATCAAGTGATTCCCTTTTTTATTTCTTTCTTAAACAAATTTCAATTCATTTAATCATACTTTGAGTCTATTTTCTTTCAAATTAAAAAATACAAACCAATTCATATTTGCCACTTGGCTCTTTATTTTAAACTTTTTTCAAAACCAATAAAAAACACCAAACAAATCAAATGGTAATTTCCACACCGAACTACGAGGTTTTGATCCCTCACGGGTATGTAGGCAAAGGACCATGTCCTTCAAAATCAATAAAAAATGTAAATAAAAATGTTTTTTATCTTTTAATCACCATTTGATTCCATTTTCAAAAGCAAGCAAGTTATAGCCAAAAAATTAAATAAAATCAAGAGGATCTCGTAGAGTACTACTAATATTTAGAGTGCTAACACCTTCCTTAAATATAACTAACCCCTTAACCCTAAATCTCTAAAAATAGTGGTAATTCGATCGTTTTTCCACTTTCTTTTAAAAATTAAAAGTTCAGTAGTGAAATAAAATTAGTGAGTCAAACTCTAACCAAATAGCTTGACCTCCGAAAAATGACGCGACAGAAATAGCGACTTCATTGGGGATACCCCCTAAGAGGGTTGAGCCTAACTTGGCTTTATTTAAATTTTGTGCTTTAACTTGCTTAAAAATAAAATCAAAAAATAAAAGATGAAAATACGTGCATATATCTTCTTCTTTTTTGACGTGAGTGGTGAGATAAGTTCTACACTCGGACTTGAGGGAAACATAAGATAGGATGATGGTATATTCAAAGTGTCATTCCATGAGTAATCTTGAGTGTTGGTACATGTGATATAACCCCGCTCAATGGAGGTTCTTGGAAGTAATTCTATGTTGACATGAGTAATCGTGTTTGGCATTATTATTTTCAAGTGACCGTCGAAGTTGAGGACCTTTAGTTACCTTTAACCCATCTTGGCCTTTTAGGACGTAGTGCGGTGGCTAATCAAGAGAAATCTTGAATTAGTTGATACACGATATTACACTCAAACGAGACTTTCCTACGAATGTTATTGGATCAAGAGTAATCTTGTAACCCGATAATATTTGGAAGTGGTTGTAGACTTTGGGAACTTGGTAGAACCCGTGATACAGGTACATGAGAAACCATAGTCCTTACCAAATGATGTGTTTACCCCCTGACCCCATCATTGTTGACTCAACCTCACCATGTTTTCACCGCTTGTGTAGCATAAATCATGCATACATGCATTCATTCATAAAAACTTTTTCTCATTAAATACCGAAGGACCTTAGATAGGTTTTTATAAACATCAGAGGTATGGACCTTGTAAAAAGGAGCACCAAGAAATACATTTTCAAAAGTCTTAACTAGACCTTAGCTTTTGTTGGGGGTCTTATTCCTTGACTTTACTTTTGCTCTTAAGGGAACTGTCTATAATAGTTTTAATTATCAAACGAAACAACGTTCCCTATGATGTTTACAAATTACTTTGACAAGTCCTTCGATAAATAAAAAATGTGTCTATTTTTACATAAGAATCATGCATCATCTTGCATTTCATAGTTTCAAATCCGAGTCTCACACAAATTTTCTTTTCCGTAAAAAGGTCAACCCGTTTCAAAAGTGTTATGATGTCTTTATTCAAATTCAACTCGCACATGCAAACACTCGTGCAAACACAAAAAATGGATCAGCTTGAACAAGAGGTCCACGAGCTTCGTGAAGAGGTGACAACACTTCGGGCCGAGGTAGAGAAGCTAACTAACTTGGTATCTTCGCTGACGGTTACGCAGGATCCACCACAATTCAAGTAGAGGCGTCGACAACAATATTTGGCTTATAACCCTGTTGCCGCTGTTATGCTGGTCACGAATGCTAGTCAAAATCCAGGTTATCAGCTTCGACTTCCACAAGGACCTCAACAACAATGGCAACCTCGACAACAGGCTCTCCAGCAGTCCGCCCCACAGAACTGTGTTTAGAAGGGGCCACCATTTGACCAAATCCCAATGAAATATGCAGATTTGCTCCCATCATTGCTCAACAAGAATTTGGTTCCAACCAGGGCGCCTCCTCTGGTACCAGATAAATTACCAGCATGGTATAGACCTGACCAGTTTTGTGCTCTTCATCAAGGGGCACAAGGTCATGACATTGAGCACTGTTTCTCCTTGAAGATTGAAGTCCAAAAGCTAATCGACGCCAATGCCTTGACTTTCAAAGATTTGAATCCGAATGTTTAGCCGCAATTGGGTCGTTGTTGATGTTCCTTCTGCTACTCATCTGCTCATTTAATATGTTTGTTGTTTGATTTTCCAAAAAAATCCTTTCGTCCCGCCCGAGATGAAAGTGAACTTGTGTAGGGCTTTTGCTTCATGTATTTTCCATTATTGATAAAAAAAAAGGTCGTTTTGATCCCGACTTTGTTTTTTATTTTGTGCTTTTTATGGAAAAATGGTAACACAAAGAACCTTAAAGAATAATCATTTTCAAATATCTGCATATAATCATTCACTTTTCTAAAATCAAACATAAATGCAGATTAAGCATTGATAAAACCCGTTGAACACATAAGCCTATGCTCTTTCTCAATCCAAGGCTGAAGAAGGGAAGGTGAAGAGACTCCCAATGAGATTTCTCGCTTACTAGGACATCTTAGCCATCGAAGCTGCAAGCAAAAATTAAGAAGATTGTCCAGAAGATGGCAGTCACTTACAAAGACTGGCCTGAGATGCTACCATCTGCATTTCATAAGTATTGTACTTCAAGTATGCTCTTCAACAAGGGCATCCCCCATCCATCCCTCAGTATCTAGTTATACTTCTCTAGACAAGCTAGGCTCGCCCACCGGTAGGCTAAGAGACTTTCAGAGCTGAATTTAAGATGTTTATTGCTTTCAGCATGCTTTGCTTCAAAACAGAGAAGAGCGAAAACAATTGAATTACCCGAGGCTATCCCAGTTCCTGTTTCGCTAACACGAGGAAAGTCTTTCTTTTTGGCATAAATCTGTCTTCTTCTTTAAACCCGGAAACTCTTCCTTATAGTCTACCTACGCAACTATTTTGAAGTGAAGCAGGCTTCAAAGCGGGCTAGGCTTGCTGCTGGGGTTGCCAATATTTAAGAGCTCGGCCTTGAGCCCTACCTAAATCAATTCCCTTGCGCCTAGGTCTGGGATCGAGCCCTTGGCAAATTAGGTATTAAGTCATA
>Ga0228710_1005285_pt1 | contig 20108 bp, 13 predicted proteins | sample MedpolnodulmetaG_FD_177995 | JGI IMG/M metagenome (GOLD analysis project Ga0228710, IMG submission 177995) | Root nodule microbial communities from Medicago polymorpha collected in Santa Monica, California, United States - pink nodules | ecosystem: Host-associated > Plants > Roots > Nodule... | reverse complement strand
ATAATAACTTGCAATTGAAGTAAAATAATTCTAAAAGGAAATAATATTTAAATAAAACTAAATCAAATATAAATAAAATAGACTTAAATAACATATTAAAAACACTAATTTATTGACTCATCAGCTACCTGACAAAAAAAAGAAGAAATTGTGTCACCTAAAACATCAAAATTTACAAATACGCTTGTTGATTCCAAAAGAAATAAAATCCATTCGGTTTCCAAAACATAAAAAAAAAAAAAAAATAGTTTCAAAAGTGTTTGTTGATATGGTTACTAACAATTGCAAGATCAATGGAGTCGTTTCTTTATTGGTAAGGTGTATTTTCAAGAGTTTCTTCAACGAGATTGACATACTCAAGTTATTCACACTTGACGTGAAGGCAACATATGTAAGAAATGACTATCAAACTTTAGCCTCTCTTTGTATTCATAGAATCTGCTAGTTTTGCGGACTCTAACCGATGAGCATCAGAGACTCATATTTTATGATATTTTCAGGGTTTTTATATCTAGAAATTTACGTTTAACTTCTCTGTTTTTTCTTTGTTTTCCTCTTTGGGCCTATGACCCTCTTTTGTATAAAATAAAAAATAAAAATAGTTTCAAAATTCAAAATTATGTATGTTATATGGAAGTCTATGCCAAACAATTTTCAAAATAACTATAGAATTAGTTATTACTAATAGTATCAAATAATTTTGTAAAAAAAATATTGAATATTGAATATTCTTTTTAAAGAATAAAGATCATCTTCATCAAGAATGAAACTGTGTCACCTAAAGCATGAAAATTTACAAAGGAGCTTGTTAATTCCAAAATAAAATATTTTACAAAAAAAAAATCCAAAAAAAAATAATTCACCTATGTTAGTAGTATAAAACAATTGTATGAAACTCTAAGATGATTTGGATGTTTTCAAGCTTAATCATGTCATTGGTTTGAATTCATCCATAAAAGTATAGCAGTGTTAAAACTCTTGTGGTCCAACTAAATCGAGAGAATGGCATGTACAATTGTTCCAAAGATATCCAGTTTTAAAAAAAATCTTCAATCTACTGTAGCTTGGAGAAACTCCCTAGCTAGCTAACGGTTTAAACATGGCAAAAAAAAACAGTGTGCATTGCTTTTTGCAAATTAAATGCTTAATCATTAACAACTTTTGTCTTTGCTATATGCAAAAGTGATTAAGACCCTTGGTGTGGTGTAGTCATCATTCATCATCAAGCATATGTCATTGCCATATACATGCTCTCTCATTGGTTTGCCTGCTAATTCGTTTATTTTAGTGCTTAAAATTCGAGAATAATTCTCATCACACTTGGACAACAACGATTAGATAAGTAGCATTTCACTTTCATCTTAGAATCAAATTTATTAATCATATTCCAACCAATTAGGACTTCTTTTCAAACACGTTTATGCTAAGTTTTTTTTATTAAAGTTTTATAATCTTGTTATTATGTGTGTCCTTTTTTTTTTGTCTAGTAGCATAGTGGTTGGAGCTCACACTATTAAATGTGAAGAAGTGGGGTGTCTGGGGTTCAAACCACAGCCTCTGCTTAAACTATGAAATGTCTCTACCAATTGAGTTAAGCTCATGGGGATATATGTGTGTCCTTTCTAAAAGTATGATAGTCTTGTTTACTAAATTGAATCATGAGAGTAATTTTCCTATTTTCATTTCTTAGCATAAAATGAGTTTTTTTTTTTTTCCTTTAAGAAAAATATAGTAATTAAGAGATATGTATTTTTGTTAAGATATATAAGTATGAGTGTGAGGAACTCCCACATTAATTTGCCAAAGTCTCTAGTCTACCCGTTTTTCCCAATATAATATCATATGATTCATGTCCCAAAATGTATCAATCTATGTGTGAGTGTGAAACAATATGTTTGGACATGTAAAAGATTATCCACAACATTTAATTGCTAAGATTAGTGGAAGGAAAGATTCAATAAAGCATAATTGGTTTGTAAGATTCCACCTAAAAGTGCTTTCATCACCATGCTCAAGTCAACAATTGCTTTTAGTCTTCTAACACACTAAGAACTTAGTGTTTAAATTGCAAATGCTGCTTGTAGAAAGTGTGTTGGAAAGGCATGGTCTAATGTGAAAATAATAATATGATATCAAAATTTGAACTAAGTAAGTGGATTGCTTTTTAAGAGTGCAAGAAATGAACTTTGTGGATATTGTGATTGGAACAAAATATTTTTTTAGAATGCAACCCACAAAAAGTTTCTTTCTAAGAAAATGCTTAGTGTTTGTGTGCGTCACATAAAATATATTTATAGGATTTCATAGAAACTTTGCAAAACTCCATAGAAACTTTCTCATATTAACAAAAAAAATATTATGTGGCATTGTTCAAAAGACACTTTGCAAAGCTACATAGAAACTTCCATAATTTAAACAAATTTTTTTGGTTGTCTCCATGAACCATGATGCTTTCCAATTCAATTTTTATTTCAATTATAATGTACTTTCTCTATCAAACAAAGTTTCCCTCAATAAATAGTAAATGTTTTGTTTGAATTAGATGGTTGTTTCTCTACTTGTACACATGATTTAAACATGTGTTACAATGCATGTGTGTCATTGCCAAAGTGTCACTAATTTCCTTAAACATAACTATGTTGTTGGGGGTCCAAGCTCAACTATGCAGACATAAATAGCTAAGGAATAGGATGCTAGCTGTAATCCTCAACATAAGAAAGCATGCATGATAGCTGCTGTCAAGAATGGAACTAGAAATACTTTGCATTATCTTTAGTGGTTTTATTCTTCCATAAATGTCTATTATTTGATACCTTTTAATTTGGACAAGTGAAGAAGAGCCAAAACTTCTAAGTGTAAAGGTCACATAAATTTAATTTAAATTTTTTTATTACATAAATACTGAATTTTGTAAAAAAAAAATAAAAATACATGAAATATGAACGAATATACATGCATGATTTTATAACAAAAGTATATTTATGTCAATAAATTTTTAAAATTTATAAACTCAAATTCTCACACTTCCAAATCACACCAATATCGGAGAGCTAATAAGTGAGGAAGATTGGAAGAAGTTGATAGTTTTTTTAAAAAAAATAAAATTAAGAACTTGATAGTCACAAGCTTGTTATATATATTTTTTGACAACATCATTTCGTGTTTTAGTTTATTTTAGGAGAATGTCGTATTTTAGTTGATGTTCAAGTTATTCAATTTATATTGAAATTTTTTAATGGTAAATATCAATATGTTAATTGTTATGTTAGTTTTTTCTCATTGTATCTTGAATCTTCAACTCTTAAACGCTTAACTCAAACCAGAGCTATCCAACCTCCCACTTATTGAACTTATATGCCCTAGGCAGTGCATGGCAATTGGTAGGATAGGGTAAGGTGCTATGGTGTATGTCCCTATACAAGCAGTTTGAAAAAAAAAAACTACAACATCCACATTCTGGGTATTTAAGTGTTTGTACTCATTTTGTAAAAAAACAAAAAAGGGTTGTGGTGAAAAATTCGTATGTAGTCTTTTATCTTATATTTTTGTAATAATTTAATGGCTTAATTAATGATTTAGTCCCTTGAGTTATTTGTTGGTTACATTTTGGTCCTATAAGTTATTAACGTTACAATTTGGTCCCTTAAGTTAGTATCTGTTAGCCAAATAAATCCTCACTGGCAGTCTTTTGCCAAAACGTTAAATAGGCACATGTGAACGGTGACGTGACAACTTGCAATGTGTATCCACCTTAGACAATGGGTTAGCGGTTTTGACGGTGGGGATTTATTTGGTTGACGGAAGATAGCTTAAAGGGATCAAATTGTAACGTTAATGAATTATGAGATTAAAATGTAACCAACAAATAACTTAAGGGACCACATCATTAATTAAGTCTTTAATGATTAATTTTTTTCTCTTCCATGTCATTTATCTTTTACAACACGCACAAGATTTTTCTTTCTCAATATTTCGTTTAAAAGACCCTTATATGTCTTTTACAAACCAAAATATTATAGTGACTCAAATAATTATTAGACGATGTGTGTGTAATTTTGGTTGGCAGCATATTATTGGTTTATAAATTTTGGTATATTTCATTATGATTCGTACCTAATTTTCACAGACAAAGAGAAGAAAACATTCACCACAATATAGAAAGAAATGACATAGAAAATAGATAACTAGAATTTTTAAGCTTTATTTTAAGATGATGTGTAAAAAAATAAAAATATTACAAGTTGTTATTGTAAATGAGTTTTATATTGCCATTGCGTAAAAAATAATTTATTAAAACTAGGCCTAGATTAATTTAATATTTAATTTTTATTAAGTATGTGTGTATATATATATACATTTGAAGGATGTTTTTTCTCCTAAAAAAATATAGGGGTGAATATTAGAGGGTCCCTACCCACACTCATACCATTTAATTTTACGAGTAATTACATGTGCTCGTGCTCATACCCGTTGAATGTTTTTTTTATCCTACCATCATGAGTATATCTTGCAAATACCCGATGGTTATCAGTCTAATTGTCATCCACAGCCATAACACTTTCATTCTATTCATATTATGTAAATTTTGGGTTTCGAATCCTCAAGTGTATTGCATCGGTCATGTCCATAAAAAACATTGCGCTAAAATCGAGTTGATTGCAATTAAGTATGTTTTCCTAAGATGAGCCTAAATGGGAAGTACACTCGATCTTTTTATTATGTCATCATATTTACTAAGTTATTCTACGGTCGTCCTAATTTTAAAAGAGTGATTCTCCTAGTAATGAAAATGAGTCATTGTATATTGATTCTTTAATAGTTGATGCATCTCCACCTCTCTTATGTTATGCAATCCACAACAATAACAAATATTAGAGTGAAGTTGCTAATCTAAATGAAGGAAATAGTTTTTTAAGGCTTAATTACTGTTTTAGCTTTCCAAGCTCTCTCTGTTTACTTTCTGTTGCAATTTTAGTCCTCTACCCCAATTTTGACCCAGTTACATATTATAAATTTCAGGGAGTATTTTGTCTTTGAGTTAAGAATTTTCTAGAGCATTTAACTTTAAATAATTTAAATCAAGGGGTATTTTTATGTCTCTTTATTCTTTTTCAAATCCCTAAATCCGAAAAATTCACAGATCTAAAAATTGTGATACCCAAATATATTATTTCCTTCAATCTATCCGTAATTTGTAAATCGGTGAAATGAATCGCCGTCGTACTATACTCGTGCGTAAAAAAATCAAGATAACAGGGTGTTTAAGAAGCACCAATGGCAATGAGGGTCAAAGCAGGAACTATTATTTGCTCAATCGTTATAGCGGAAGAGATCTCAACAGGAACAGTTACTATGGAAGGCGATCCTCGACTGGTCTTTCTTCCATGGTCAGTTATTTTATTTAATACCTTTTTGTACTTGTCTTCTCTTTTAGATCTCTTTAGCTCCCATTTTTCGTATTGCCATTAATTTATTTAAAGTTACGATTTTAATAAAACATATTATTTCATATTGAGGAAACATATGATAAAATTTTGGTCCAAAATTAATTTCCAAAGGTTCAGATAGCATGTTTCATATAAGGATTTTCAGATTTGGGTTTTCAATTTCTAGGTTTTTAGATTTATAGATTTAGGGTTTTTTTTTGGATTTGGGAAATAAGATAAATAATGAACCAAAGTACTCCTTAATTTAAATTACTTAAATGCAAAATGTCTATGAAATTTGTAGACTATAGGTAAAATGCTTATTGAAATTTGTAACATGTAAGAAAAATTTGCTCTATATTGTATTGCTGACATGGACAAACGTCAATATTATTTATCGAGACATCTTAACACCTTTAAAATAACTTCTTGATGAATGAAACATTTTGTCTGGTTTTCAATTTGAGGGAAAAATTTACTATTAAATTTAGGATCCTAATTTGGCTGGTGCTTCTGTCTTACAATTTCAAGACTCATTTTGATAGTTTACTCGTTAGAGAATAATTATTTAAATTAACGATTTAATCCGAATGTTGATGTTAGGAATTAAAAAAGTTTTTGATCATAAGGTAAAAAGAAATTTGATAAAGATTAGAATCTGAATTGAATGTACAATATATTTGGAGATTTACCACCTTTGATTTGAATTGTTATAAAAACTTTGATTTGAATTCGACATGTTAGGATTTTTTTTCTTACAAAAACCAAGGTATTGAGTCCATTAAAATCACATACAGAATAAAACAATCTTTTAAAAGTTTTAACACAGCCATGTAACATTGGAACTCAAAACCTCTTTAACTTAAAAGAGACACATCTTGTCCTAGTGAACTTAAATATCTAGTTATCGTGAACTTAACTCAGTTGCTATAGACGATGCATAATATATGTAAGATTCGAAGTTCAAATCCTAATCAACAAAAAAAACATACACATCTTATTTCATCAAATCACTCTTTAGATATTAGAATCAAATAATACACTACTAATAGAAAATTAAAGCATATACATGAAACTTATTTCTTTGTTTTCGAAATAATCACGTGCTTAAAGCAATCTAAATACCTCTAATCAAATCAAAATCAAATCAACACTTTCTTTTTTGTTTGTTCAAGAATCAACACTTTCTTCTAAAACATTGAAGTGAAGGAATATTTTATAAAATTCTTCAAAATACATATTTTTTATTCCAAAATACATATTATCATTCAAAGAAAAAGTTACATTTTTGTAATATTAAACAGTTAACATTAGTCTAACTTGAACACGAACAATGTTAAATTTTTTACAAAGTTTCGTCATGCAATCATATTGATCGATAAATTAGTCTTTATAAATGCGTGGGAGATACTCATTTGATACCAGAAATTTAATAAACATTATTGTTATTTATATTTGCCTTTTATAATAATTATTCTGTTCTACAAAATCGCATTTTCGTGTCACTGCTTTTCCGTTTCCCCTTCAATAACAGAGAAAAAAAAACACTCTCTGGCGCCGCCACCGTAACCGTAACCGTCACCACCACCATCACCACCGTAACCGTAATCACCATCACCGTAATCACCATCCTATTCCGATATTCACCTCAAAACACCACCTAGGGTTTCGAAAAACCATCACCAATCTCATGATTGATTCCTAAGGGTTTCCGATTTGAATGGCATTGGGAGATTTAATGGCATCGCGATTTTCCCAATCAACTGTTCTTATAGTTCCTAATCATCACCGCGACGATTCCACCTCCACAACCGCTTTTTCCGCCTCTGCATCAGCTTCCGCCGCCGCCTTAAACGATGATGGCAGCGATTTCAATAGTTCTTTTCCGAACCGGCGTGATTCGGAATTCGGTGCTGCGAGTAGCAGTAGCGTAGGTGTTTATGGTAATGCTGCTACTACGATGGTGTATTTGCCGCAGACGAGTTTCTTCAATGAGCTTCGTCATGATGCGTTTGAGCTTGAGCTTCCTACTGGTCCGTCGGATAGTGGTTTGGTCTCGAAATGGAGGCCGAAGGATAGGGTATGGTTTTCTCTTGAGTTTGATTTCACGTTTTTGTGTTTGTGAAAATGCGGCAATGAGTTTTTTTTATGTGGTGAATTTATGATTCAAGATTTGATTGTTGTGTGAGTAGAAATTAGTGTTATGAAATTTGAATTTTGTAGAAAAAAAGGATTTTTAGGGTTATTGTTTGCTTGTGTGGAATAGAAATAGTGTTAAGCTTGAAGTTTCTATCAAACAAGGGTTTGGATGTATGACACTGACACGTCGACACTGATAATTATTTGCAAAAATTGACTTAATTGAATGTAATCATGTGTCAGAGTGTCGTGTCGGACACGTTGACAAGCTTTTGATCAGAAGTGTTAGTTCTACATAGGTTTGGATCCGTTAATGTGAAAAGGAATAAAGTGCCGGGTGGTAGTGATTAATGAGAGAATTAAGAGAGTGAAGTTTTGTGGTAGACATGATTTTGAACTTTTGCTCGATGAATTTGATTCGACAGAGTAGAACTTTTATGAATGGTTATCAACTTTTCGCTTTACTGATCTCTAGAGGGTGCTTTACATTTTTGACGAACGATATTTCTATCGGTCCAAAAAATAATAATGTTAATGACATTATGACAATAACACTAAACATGATAGTTGATACGTGCATTGGTGCATGGTAGTTAAAATCCTGATTTGAATCCTATTTTTGTGGAATTCGATGGAATCCCGATTTGAATCGTAAAATCTTATGATTTTGCGATTATGATTTCACTCGGCGATTAAGAGTACACACTTAAATCTTGTGATTTAGCGACTATGCTTGCATCCTTTTCAACAAAAATCTTATTCTCCCTCGTCCATCTGTTTCGTTTCCAACTAGCTTCACACTCTCATGTTAATGAATTTAAATTTTCATAAATATTTCAAGTGTGATTTAAGGTTTTCTGTCTTATGCAATTTTACATGCATATTTATGAATTTATATGCATATATTTGAGTTATGTGAATTTTGTATAATCTTACGATTACACGATTTATGATTTTACTTTCCATTTCCGATTGTGCATAAAATCTCGGTTTCAACTACCTAGCGCTGTTAGCGGCCAACACTCGGGTGGGATTTAGTCCCACATCGGATAGATAGGATTCTTGAGAATAGTTTATAAAGAGGAGGCACTCCTCACCGTACAAGCCGGTTTTGTAAGGATGAATTAGGCCTCGATATTCGTGACATGGTATCAGAGCCTATCGGGTCCATCGTTGGGTTTGCATCGTCCACGCTTCAGGCCCATTGGGTCGGGCTGAAGCGTGAGGGGGTGTGTTAGCGGCCAACACTCGGGTGGGATTTAGTCCCACATCGGATAGATAGGATTCTTGAGAATAGTTTATAAAGAGGAGGCACTCCTCACCGTACAAGCCGGTTTTGTAAGGACGAGTTAGGCCTCAATATTCGTGACAGGCACCACTTCTATTTAAGTTTGGTATCATTATATATTGGCTAAAAACTGAGCTGAAAATGGGTAAATTATGCTTGAATTTCTTTACTGAAGTAAGTGATTTCGGAAACGAGGCAGGGAAAATGTTCTTGACATTTGCTTCTTTAGAATGCTAGTGCTTTTATAAATCTCAGTAAGTAGCTTCCCCTAGGAGGTAGTATGTCACATGAATGGGAGGGTGCTAGTTTCTTACGTTGGCAATAGGGTAAGTTGCTTACAATGGGAGGGAAAAGTAGATGACTGCAGGAAAAATGTCTATGTTTTTTGCAAGTTGCTTTACTTTAAGATTCCAATATTCTGCTGTGGCGAGAGAATTATTTGAAGTCTAGCTTTATTCCATGAAGACATACCAGCATTTTACTTTAAAGGCTACAAACCAGTATACACACTAAATAACTATATAGATTCTGGAATCCTTGTTATGTTCTTACATATTACGATGTTGCTACCCCAACTCAATCCTAGGTAATTATTTTGGTAGGGTCTTACGGTCCCTATTACAATCTTACTATTACAATCTTACGTATTACGATCTTGCTACCCGTTCTCGATTGTAGGCAAGATCTCGATCTTGACAACATTTGGTACATTGGCAAATTCACACTCACTGATATTTGCAGTTTTCTGAAATGTATTCCTGATTATCCTTATGAAGACTTGTGAAGAAAGAGAAACTTTATTTTGGATAAAATGTGCCAATTTCTTGCTGTATTCATGATAACATAAATCTGTATTGTGCCAAAACACTAGTGGTTTTTATAGTGACAGTGTCTTGCATGCTTTTTTTTCTGTCCTATAGAAAAAGGTAGCATAAACGGCTTATTTTACGGTTACCTATTTTGGGGGCAGGGGAGCTCAAATCACATAAATTCTCTCTATTGTAATTTATTTAATATTCTGCTGTGGCGAGGGAATTTTTTGAAGTCTAGCTTTATTCCATGAAGACATACCAGCATTTTATAGCAGCTTCTAAAATGTTATAATCAATGTTTCTGATAGAATCATATATGTTTTAGACGCATTCTTTGATTAACCCCTAATTTTGTTGTGCAGATGAAGACAGGATGTGTAGCTCTAGTATTATGTTTAAATATTAATGTCGATCCACCAGATGTAATAAAGATATCTCCTTGTGCCAGAATGGAGTGCTGGATAGGTCTCTTGTTACGTTTCCGATCTCGTTTGTTTTTTATATATTTTTTTCCCATGGTTTGTACTATAAGTTCATATTTTTGGCATTTCTTCATGTTCAGTTAATGTTTGGATTTTGGAATTAGCTTTTGATTTCCTAATAATAGTGTATCCATATTTTTGTGCATAAATAACTACTTGAATTTACATGTTCCAAATGCTGATAAATCCAAATAAATTGTAAATGAATTTTCTGGCAGTAAGGCATATAACTGCACACTGTTTTACACTGACTTCTGATCGTTAGACTCGGATTTAAGCTCTTACATCTTATCCAATTTTATCCACTCTGCTTGTTGACTCCAAAACTTAACTGTTTTGAGTAGGTGCAGATTTTTATTGAGAAATGTAAATAAAATGTAGTCAAACCTTGTATTATTTTAAAACTCTGCAAGTTTGGGACTATTGTTATTAGCACAAACAACATTTTGATGCCTTGCTTTTCTAATGCTGCAGATCCTTTTTCTATGGCACCACAGAAGGCATTAGAGTTGATTGGGAAATCTTTGACCAGTCAGTATGAAAGATGGCAACCAAAGGTCAGAATGTTTAGCTTGCTAACCTCATCTGAATATAAGCTTTTTAAATTGTTTTTTAGCTGACCTTGTTGCCATGTTTACAGGCACGCTATAAGTGTCAACTTGATCCAACATTGGATGAGGTGAAAAAGCTTTGTACTACATGTCGTAGATATGCAAAGTCTGAAAGAGTTTTGTTTCATTACAATGGGCATGGTGTGCCAAAACCAACTCATAATGGGGAACTTTGGGTCTTCAATAAGGTCAATTTTCTTCCTTCCTATCTCTCAAACCAACTAGTTATCCAATAAATAAATTGTCACCCCTGTTCTTGGTGAAAATGTTTGACCAGTGGACAGGGTTATTCATATTGGAGCTTCTTATTTATTACATATACAGAGTTCCCATTGTCTCCAAAATAAATTAGTGATATAAAAGATGAAAATTGGAGGATTAAAAAAATGAATTAGTGATATAAAAGATGAAATGGGAGGATTGAAAAAATGATGTGCAATCTTTGGAAAGGGCGAGAAAACAATTTTGTCCATGAAAAATTAATATATTGTGTTTTAATTAGTGTACTTGTTATGCCTTTTATTTTTCTATGGTTTTCTCAAATTCCACTATGCAATAGTGATGTAGTACTGCTATTTAACGACCCAGGTCACAACTCATTAACCATCTAGTGAACACAATTAACCCTGATTTTGAACATCATTAACCATAATTTTTCAGTTTATACATGAATGCAAATTGTGGTTAATGAATATCATGTATATTTGAACACCTGAAAATAATGTATTTTTGAACACAATTTAGATGGTTAATAGGATATATGTATATGTTATATTTGTACACTTAAAAACTATGGTTATAATGACGTTCAAAATTGTGGTTAATTTTGTGCAGCGGATGGTTAATAAGTTGCGACGCCTTAAAATGTTCATTAACCATCCCCTGAACGTAATTAACCACATTTTCACGGCGTTGACCATCCAATTTGATGTTGAAATTCAATTTCAAATCTGTGTGTCAAAATATCATCTCATTCTCATTTTTCTTGCTATTATGCTCAGAGCTATACACAGTATATCCCCTTACCACTCAATGATCTTGATTCCTGGCTAAAGACACCATCAATTTATGTTTTTGATTGCTCTGCGGCTGGTAAAGTTGTGAATGCCTTCATTCAGGTATTCATTCAAAATCATTTTTATTGAATGCTATATAAGAAAACTTCAAATATATCGGTTCTGATTTTTTTATTTATTTTTTCTTATTTGGACTGCGAATTTTTGTTGCTGGACTTGTTATTGATAAGCTTCACGAATGGAATGCTTCTAACTCTGATGGGTCACCAAGGGATTGCATTATGCTTGCAGCATGTGAAGCGCACGAGACTTTGCCCCAGAGTGTAGAATTCCCAGCTGATGTATTTACAGCTTGTCTTACAACACCTATAAAGATGGCATTGCGATGGTGAATATTCTTCCATTAATTCTTGCCTAGTATCACCTTTAGAATGTTTCACATAATAAACTTTCAGGAAGGTTTAGTTAGTTTATCTTTCTTTTTTGGGGGGTAAAATGATGCTTCATGCATGGAATTTCAAATACGGCATGCTTTTCTAATGTTAGTGGTATTAGTTTACCCAAACTATGGTCTTTGTTTTTGCCCATAGTGATTCTTACTAACCTCTGACTGCTTTTATCGAGTGGCATTTCATGATGACGGATTGTATACATCATTATTGTTTAGGGTATATTTTATTATGTAATTTGTTCATTGAGGGTATTTTTGTTGTCCTGATCTATTATTTTTTGCGTTAACTTATTTTAGCTGGATTTATGTTAGTGATGATAGAAAATGCTATTGTGATAATGATAATTTTATAAGTAGGATTTATGTTTGAATATGCTTTTATTTCGTTACTAACCTTGGTATGGAAATTATGCATCAACATAATGTCACAATTTCTCTTTAGACTTGGCTAATAATTGCCATTTTCTAAATCATGAACTTTCGAATAGTGTAAGCGTTTATTTCATTAGTAAATGTTCAATGACTTTTATGTATTTTGTCTCTAGGTTTTCTACTCGTTCGTTACTTCGCGACTCGTTTGATTATTTACTTATAGACAAGATCCCTGGCCGTCCAAATGACCGAAAGACTCTTCTTGGTGAATTGAATTGGATCTTTACAGCAGTAACTGATACGATTGCATGGAATGTTCTTCCTCATGGTAGGTCTCAACTCTTCCCATTCTTCCTAATGACTTCCTAAATTTCCATGGTTTATTTTCAACCCAGGTATTTTGCAACAACCAATTTTAGTTGGTCTCTTTTAGCGTATATTGACATTGACTGTCCTGCAGATCTTTTTCAGAGACTGTTCAGACAGGATTTGCTTGTTGCAAGTTTGTTTCGAAATTTTCTACTTGCTGAGCGAATTATGCGATCGGCAAATTGTACTCCCGTTTCTCACCCTATGCTACCACCAACCCATCAGCATCATATGTGGTATTGTTGGTGATTATTGTTATGATATTGCTATGCGCCAATAAACTTTATCATCAGAATATGTTTTCAATCCATGCTGCAGGGATGCGTGGGATATGGCTGCCGAGCTCTGCCTTTCTCAACTTCCTTCATTAGTTGAGGATCCTAATGCAGAATTTCAGGTAATTTAATGTTTCTTTTATACCTCTGATGTTAAGTTTCCTTGGCTCTGGTATTCTGCTTTTACTAGGAACAGTAGCATAAGTATTAATTTTTTATTAGTTTTGACCTTACCTGATGAAGTATATGGCTGTTCTCTTTCAGCCTAGTACATTTTTTACTGAGCAGTTAACAGCATTTGAAGTTTGGCTCGACCATGGTTCTGAGCATAAGAAACCACCCGAACAGTTGCCTATAGTTCTTCAGGTACATCACATGTCTTAGTCTTGGTTACCTTTGGAACCATTGTGTCGGTTTCAAATACCATTGTTATGTTGGTTACTGTTCCTTAATTAAGTTTTTGCTATTTGAATTATGCTCTTGTTAGTGAAATTTTTTCAATTTGGCTGATGATCATTATCATCCTTCTGAAAGAAATTTGATAAAAATGTGTATTTATTGCAAGTATCATCTCTTAGCCATGTGTCTAGATTCCGAAGTAGTAATGCCGAGGGGTACTTTCTGGGTTCTTTATTCAGCCAATGGAGATGTTATTGGGAATTTTTGAAGCCAAGTTGCTGCCTTTCAAATTGTTTTGCAATCATTTGTCTCAATTATTTTATTACTGGGGTTTCGTTGCAAGTTTTTGACCCAGGAATTATTTCGCTTTCTCTCTATTCTGTTTTAGCTTCCATTGTTATACTTGTGTGATGACCGAAGCTTTCGTATTTATACTCATACGTGTATGATGACCGATTGTGTTGCTTTTTCTACAAATTTTCTTTCTGAAGCAAAATATTTTTTTATCCTGACTCAATCTTTTTGGTTTATCATACTAACTTTGTTTTTCCCTTTTCACAATATTTACATTTTGAAGCCATGGGAAAATTGTTTGGCATTTTATACATATCTTTGTATACATTCAGAAGTAGTTCTGTTCCTATTTCAGGTTTTACTTAGTCAATGCCATCGATTTCGCGCCTTAGTACTCCTAGGAAGATTTCTTGATATGGGCCCATGGGCTGTGGATCTGGTAATTTCTATCACAATTCGTCAAATTTTTGTGCAGTTTTTATCTACTTTCAATAAGACTGTTGTATTATATGATAATTGGATACGAGTTTCTTATATGTAGGCATTATCTGTTGGAATCTTCCCTTATGTTCTGAAGCTGTTGCAAACAACCACACCAGAACTAAGACAGATTCTTGTATTCATATGGACAAAGATCCTTGCACTTGACAAGGTACTTTTGGAGGATAGTTTCTCTTAAATAGAATGTCAATTCTCAATTCCTTAATTTGTTGCAGGACATGTGCTTGCTGTGCATGTATACACATGATTCAGTGCTTAGCTGACATTTCAGCAGACATGAGTTTTATTTAATACATAAGCCATGTTGAAATTTCTGCTTTGATTGATAATGCTTCTTGTACTGTAGTCATTATTAAAGTACATGAACATGTTATTTTTCCCGTCGGATTTGGTTCAGGACAAGGTGAGAAAAGTAAAAGATAGAGAATATAAAAAGAGGGAAATAAACATCACTGGCCAATATGAAGTTGCTCAATTGTTCATTTCCCTATTAAAAATTCTGTGTAGGCAGACTGGATATTCCTTCTCTTTTATAAGAAACTATTACTTGGCAGCTGATCATTTTATTGATTGAATGCCTGAAGAGGAATGCTAGCAACACACATTTTAATACACACTTTTCATCAAACTCTTTTTAATTGGTTAAAACTCACATGGGTCCCACCAAATCATGTGGGTCCTATATAAATAGTTGAGTCCCATGTGAATTTTAACTAATCAAGGAGAGTGTGTTGGAAAGTGTGTGTTTGTAAACTCTTAGAGAAACTAAACACATTTTCTAACTAACTTTTGATCTGAATTTCTGTTTTTCATTATGATTGAAAACTGTTACGATCAGTCTTATATATGAGACTGAAGGTTACCTGCTATAGCAAGTTAACCTGATTCATTACAGACAGGTGGCAGTCACTTTGACAGCTGTTAATAGCTGTCAAGTGCTAACAGATATCTAATCTATCTATTACAAGCATATTATATCTTCTTCTCTTATACTCCCCCCTCAAACTCAGTGTGGTGAGGAAGCACATTGAGTTTGGATCTCATTAGAAGAAATTTTGATGTGGAGACAGGCTTGGTGAGGATGTCTGCCCACTGATCAGTACCAGGGATGTGAACTATGGAGAGTTGCTTGGCAATAACCTTTTCCCTGACAAAGAAGAGATTTATCTCCATATGCTTTGTTCTCGTGTGCAAAATGGGATTATGAGACAGAAGAACTGCTGACTGGTTATCACAGTAAACAGTGGGAGTGCTGAATGGAACAGTGAGCTCTTGTAACAATGTCTGAACCCATAGAGCATCAGCTGTAGCTTGTGCCAAAGCCCTGTACTCAGCCTCTGTACTTGACCTGGCCACAACAGGCTGCTTCTTGGACCACCATGAGATGAGATTGGGACCAAAGAAGATGGCAGCACCAGAAGTTGATCTTCTGTCATCTGGGTCAGCTGCCCAGTCAGCATCACAAAAGACATGAAGGGAGAGAGGTTTGTGAATTGGAGCAGGATGCAGTTGAAGTCCAAAAGTGAGAGTGCCTTTCAAATACCGGAGAATTCTCTTGACAGCAACCCAGTTAGACTCAAGAGGACTGGACATGAACTGGCATACCTTATTGACAGAATAAGCTATCTCAGGCCTAGTTATAGTGGCATATTGCAGAGAACCAACAACAGATCTGTAAAGAGAAGGATCTGAGAAGGTGTCTGATCCAATTTTAGACAATTTACAATTGGAAACCATAGGAGTATTGATGGGGTTGCATGCAAGCATATGGGTTTTGGCTAGTAAATCTTTGATATATTTGCTTTGAGTGAGCAGTAGAGAATTGTTGGGAAGGTGCTCAACTTCAATGCCAAGAAAATATTCCAACATACCAAGTTGCTTGAGACTAAAAACAGAATCAAGTTGTTGAACCAAAGCAGAAACTGATGAAGAGGAACTGCCAGTTATAATTATGTCATCTACATAAACAAGCAAATAGACAACTTGTTTCTGCTTAGCATAGGTAAACAAAGAGGGATCACATTTACTAGCCTGAAAACCAAACTGAACAAGAGCAGTGGTTAACCTCTCAAACCACTGCCTGGGTGCCTGTTTAAGACCATAGAGAGCCTTATGAAGTATACACACTAAGGTAGAATCAGAGTGTTCAAACCCTTGAGGTTGCTGCATGTAAACTTCTTCCTCCAAAATACCATTGAGAAAAGCATTGTTAACGTCCAATTGTTGAATAGGCCACTTGTAGGACAAGGCAAGAGTAAGTATGAGTCTGATAGTGATGGGTTTGATCACAGGTGAGAAAGTCTCAGTGAAATCAAAACCTTGCACTTGATGAAAACCTTTAGCAACTAAACGGGCTTTGAATTTATTTAGAGTACCATCAGAGTTTTCTTTTACTCTAAATACCCATTTACACCCAATGGCTTTTCTATTTGGAGGTAAAGGCACCAGGGACCAAGTGCTGTTTTTCTGCAGAGCATCAAATTCATCCTGCATTGCAGCACGCCACTTAGGATCAAGTAAGGCTTGCTTAACATTCTTAGGTTCAGTGTAGGTAAGGAAAAGGTTGGGGTTAAGGCGAGGGAGGACAATACCAGACTTAGAACGAGTCTGCATAGGGTGAGAATTGATAGGTTAAGGGGCAGCTGTTGGTAAAATTTGTTGGGAAGAGGAAGATGATGGAGACTCAGTAACAGTTGCTGATGTGGAAGAAGGGACATGAGAGGTAGGAGGGGTGAGTTGATTTTGAAGAGAGGGAGGAAAGTCAGAATGCTGGATGGGTAAAGAGGATAGAGAGACATCTTGAATAGGATGAAGAGGGTCATAGGTGTAGTTCTGGAATAAGGAAAGATAGGGAAATCTAGACTCATTAAAGAGAAAATCCTTGGAAATAAAAGTACGGCCACTAGGAGACAAGCACTTATACCCTTTGTGAGTGGTGGAATAACCCAAAAATAGACATTAATGAGACCTAAATTCAAACCTATGTGAGTTATGAGGTCTTAATAAAGGAAAACGAGCAGCCAAAAACTCTTAAAAAATGATAATCAGGATTTTTGTGAAACAAAGTTTGAAAGGGGATTTGAAAATTCAAAGAGGCAGTGGGTAACCTGTTTATAAGGTAAACAGCAGCTAAAAAGGCATGATCCCAGTAAGTTAAAGGAAGGGAAGTATGACTAAGAAGAGTTAGACCCAAATCCACAATGTGGCTATGTTTTCTTTCAATGACACCATTTTGATGATGAGTGTGAGGACAAATAAGTCTGTGAGTAATGCCTAAGCTGGTAAGATATTGAGTAAAGGGTTGAAATTCACCCCCCCAATCAGATTGAATGGATTTAATAGTGTCCTAGCTGAAGTTCAACCATAGATTTGAATTGCTTGAAAACAGTAAGAGCATCAGACTTGTTTTTAAGCAAATAAATCCAGGTGAATCTAGAAAAGGCATCAACAAAGGTTATATAATAGTTGTAACCAAGAGAGGAAACAGTGGGTGAAGGACCCCACAAATCACTAAACACAAGTTGAAGAGGGTGAGTGTATACAGTGGGTGAATGTAATCTGTGAGCTTTACCTATACAACAAGCATTGCAAAAGGAAGAAATATCTTTTTCTTTTAGTTGTGGAAATATTACAATGCTGTAAGACAAGCTTGAGAGAATGATTATTAGGGTGTCCTAGTCTTTGATGCCACAAATTGTGAGATATAGGTGGCATCTGATTATTACAAGAAGAAAAAGTGGTATTACTAGTGGAATCAGAAGAAGTAAAAAGAGCTGAAGGGAATGAGCACTTAGCAGAGTCCAAAGAGAGACTTGGGAAAGTATAAAGCCCATCAGGACCAACACTGCCACGAAGGAGAACTTCTCTAGTGTTCTGAGATTTAACAAGACAATAATCAGCATGAAATTCAAAAAAGACAGTATTATCTTTAGCAAATTGACTGACACTAAGGAGATTTTTGGTAGTATCTGGAACATGAAGTAACTTATTTAGGCCAAGAGTTTTGTGTGGTTTAAGGGGTGAGGGAAAAACACTTGAACCAGAAGAATGTATGGGCACACCTTGACCATTTCCTACGAAGATCTGGTCAGGACCTTCAAAAGTGGACATTTCCTGGATGTGTCTAGCATCACCAGTTACATGATAAGAGGCAGCTGAGTCAGGAAACCAAGCTGAAGAGCCACTAGTGGATGGAGCATTAATCATCATGGCACTTGGTTGTGAAAACTGCACTGAGGGAGGCCTTTGTGGAGCAGAAGGACGAGGCCAATTGTTGAAAGAGCCATATCCCAGAGAGTGCTGATTGTATCCACCATAGGGAGCACCATAAGGCATCATACTAGGGGATGCAGGATGATAAGGATCAATAGGAGCAGTATTGAATCCCTGAAAACCTTGAAAATTAGGTGGAATATGTGACTGAAACTGTTGGTTAAACCTGTGCCAGCATGTAGAAGCTGGATGTCGAAACCTAAAACAGACTAGGGGATGTCGAAGCTGGATGTCTGCCGCCTCTTCCACAACCTCTGCCAGGTCTACCTCCTCTACCACGATTAGAACCAAAATTGGGAGTAAAATTAGGGTTGAAAGTGGAGTAATCTGAACCAGCAGTAACATTAACAGAGGCTTGTGACTGAGAGGATTCAGAGGCAGATGAGGCCTGGGATGCAGAAGATGAAGTAAAGCTTGATAGAAGCCACATCTTGAAGAACCTTTTTCTTGAATTTATCAAGACGTGTTTCATGAGCAAGAAGAAGAGACTCAACTTCATCAATGTCAATAACATCAAATTTGCTTTCCACTACAGAGATAACAGGACTAAAATCTTGCGGTAAACCTTCTAAAATCACATCCAGATGTTGATTAACAGGAACTGGATCTCCTATAGAGGCTAGATTATCAACAAGATCACGGATACGGAGAAGATAAGCCTGTACCGTAAGATTTGCAAGGGAAGTAGAACGCAGTTCAACACAAAGTTGACGCGCCTTCGCACACATCTGTTTGTGAAAATATGCAACAATTTTATCCCAAAGTTCATACCCATGAGAGCAACCGATGAACCGAGCCAAAATTGCACTGGAGAGAGTAGATTGGAGCCACGATAAAAGCATCTGATCAGTTAAACGCCATTTGCGAAAAGCAGGATTAAGCGTACCAGTAGCGCGATCTTGCGCAGTGAGAAAATGAGGAGGAACGATCGGGGCAACGATGAAACCGTCAAGGTTGTGAGCATTGATGTACGGTTCAACCTGTTGACGCCATAGCAGAAAATTCTTTTTCGTCAATTTCTCAGAGATCTTGAGTGCGAAGGCAAATTTGGAGCGATCCGAGTCATCATCTTCAAGAAACGAATCTAGCGGTTTAGAATTGATCGGAATCGCCGTCGGAATAGGTGTCTCCGGTGGCGGAGACGGCGGTGGAGACGATGGTTGAGACGCCATGGAGCAAGAGGCTAATCTGATACCATGTAAACTCTCAGAGAAACTAAACACATTTTCTAACTAACTTTTGATCTGAATTTCTGTTTTTCATTATGATTGTAAACTGTTACAATCAGTCTTATATACGAGACTGAAGGTTACCTGCTATAGCAAGTTAACCTGATTCATTACAGACAGGTGGCAGTCACTTTGACAGCTGTTAATAGCTGTCAAGTGCTAACAGATATCT
>Ga0228710_1005284_pt1 | contig 20111 bp, 6 predicted proteins | sample MedpolnodulmetaG_FD_177995 | JGI IMG/M metagenome (GOLD analysis project Ga0228710, IMG submission 177995) | Root nodule microbial communities from Medicago polymorpha collected in Santa Monica, California, United States - pink nodules | ecosystem: Host-associated > Plants > Roots > Nodule... | reverse complement strand
AAAAAAAAAAAGGAAATTAAAACCTAAAATAAAAATTGGGGATAAAAATATAATTTAGTCCTTAATCTAGAACTTTTTTACTAAGTTACTAGATTAATTGAGAACTAATATCATTAGTTTTAAACTATATATTGTGTCAAATTATCTCATATTTCATAAAATATATTGATATGGTCCTCTCCATAACACAATTTAAATGGAGTGAGCTACAATAATATAGTTTTATAGAATAAAAAACTATTATAAAATCCCAAAAAAAAAAAGGAAATTAAAACCTAAAATAAAAATTGGGGATAAAAATATAATTTAGTCCTTAATGTATTATCACTGATATTCTCTTGTGACAAAAACCTCATGTCATTCACACTCGTACACAAGTTTTTCTATTTAGTCAATTGTCATTTTTTTGTTAACCCTCCAGTCCATAAGGTAATAGGGTCATTGTGATATGAAGTTCGGCCAGGAGGTAAGTAAAGTCAAAACTACATAAATAATATAGGGTTTAAATATGTTTTTAGTCTCTACAAGATCATGAGTCGTAGCTCAACTGACAAAAATTGTTGAAATTGTTAGGTTGGACGCCATGATCGAGGTTTGAACTCCCGACACATCCACTTGTGCGTATGTGAGTTTATAATGACTTTGTTATTTCGTCTATCTACGAAAAAAATAAATATAGTTATGATTTTCTTTAACAAAGAAAAAGCATATTAGTTTAGGGTTTCTTATATACCTTTTGTATTTAAACAATTATTTTTTAATCAAATTATGTTCCTTATACTCGGTCCCCCTAACTTTAAATTTTTAGCTCCGTCCCTAATTGATGGAACATTGGATCTTAATATACAACCCAAATAACAACAAACAAAAATTAGATCTAGGTTCTTGTGTGACTTGGAGCAAGAAATGTTATCTAAGTATGGTTTGCGAGACGACAAGTATATTTGAGCTGTTTCAAGTGAATGTGTTGTTGGTTGGATCAAGAACGGTAAGGCGTTCACAGAGGCGTGATGGGTAGAAGTTGATGAAATGGGTTTTCGGTGTTGAAGAGGTGGTTGTTAGTGGGTTTTGTTGTTGTTTTTGGAATAGATGAAACAATGAAGAAGAAGAAATGGAATGGAACAATTGAGATGATAGAAAGTTGATATTATTGTTATGGGTTTTGGATGAGTTTCTAAGGTTTAAAGATGAACTTGCGGTTTGGGATGATATATAATTATTATGGGTTTTTGGTTTTATTTATGATAAATAACGAGTTATTTGAGACTATGGGTATTTTGTCTTTCCACTACAAAATTGGTTTTATTGATTGATTCATGACGCTTAAAACTTTTCCTTCGTCGCTTGTTGCGATTCAACCAAGTATCATTATAATCTAAGTCGGGTTAAGTTTAGTTTGCACCACCAAACCTTGGAAACTAAATGCACCCTCTAAGTCATCAAATGTGTTAGTGCAAACAAGACCGGCCAAGGTATCAATGACCTCATAAACAATTCATATACTTTTTTTTATTCAAAACAATTAGTATACTAATACCTACATGCTTTGTTTGAAAATATACTTCCCAACAATAATAGTCTAGTTAGATACACATTTCACACACTAATTTCTCGTTATAGTCGTGACTTTCTAACGCCAAAAATCCTAGTTTTTGAGTGCCTGTGCGTTTGGAAAAAAATCATAGTAAAAAAAACAAATACTAAATCTTACTTTATATCACTAGACAAGGTGGATTCTAGGGTGAGGGTCCAATTAGGTCCCTCACTGGTGAACCACGAGAAAAACACAAATAGATTAAATAAGTGGTTCAGATTTATTTAAATTAAAAGAGGGAACATGTAGAACCGCTCACATTCAATCATATTCTGCAATGGTTTCACCCGTTGTTAACCGTAATTAATTGTTACGAACCGAACTGAACCAAACCATTACAAATCAATTAATTCCTTTTCACACAAAAATCTGAACCCTTTTTCTAAACCCTAATTGCATCTTGTTTCACCCTTCCAAACCTAGTTTTCACAGAGGCTGAAGGAGATTATGATAAGTTGAAGAAAAAAGAAAATCCTGAGCATCTCTATTGCCTCCCACACCACCCACTCAAAGGCTGGTCTCTACATTTATATGAATTTTCTGCACAATTGTTCTTGTTTAGCAGGTGTTGCTTTTAGTGTCATGAGGACCATGTTTTGGTTCATCTAATTCCTTTTTATATGGGAGTGTTGTTTATTTTTATCATATATTTAGTGTACTGATCTTGGATTTATAAATACCATATCTATAAGGCTTGCAAATTTTCTTCATCGTCTTTGAAAAAAAGTTTCAAGACATGTTGCTTGAAAAAAAAAACCATACTAATTAAAACTAGATTAAAATCAATTCATTTTATAGAATTAAAAGGCCATGGCATGAACAGTCAATAGATGCAACATGATTAGAGAATGGTTTTTCAGATTTTTGTGTGAAAAAGAATTAATTGATTTGTAATGGTTTGGTTCGGTTCGTAACAATTAATTACGGTTAACAACGGGTGAAACCATTGCAGAATATGATTGAATGTGAGCAGTTCTACATGTTCCCTCTTTTAATTTAAATAAATCTGAACCACTTATTTAATCCATTGGTGTTTTTCTCGTGGTTCACCGGTGAGGGACCTAATTGGACTCTCACCCTAGAATCCACCCACTAGACAAATCTCATTTATTCTAGACAAGACAAAAAACAAAACAAAAATTAAAAACCTTATGTCTAATAGCAAAATCAGGGGTGCAAAAAAAGAACAAACGAAGCCCAAACACTAAACCCAACAAGAAGAGCCTAACCAAAACTAGGGTTTTATGTCAACAAAAAAACACACACAGAGGTTGTTTATTTGTAGGCGTAAAAAGCTCACTGAAACAGAACAGACCCTTCTTGCCGCTTACCATAAACCCTAGTTCACAGCCAAAACCCATTTCAAGGTTCTGTGGCTATGTCTTCCATTACCATGTCCCCATCTCTCTCTGAAGGCAAGAAGAAGAAGAAAAACACCAACAAACATACAGAACCAGAAGAACCTCAAAACCAACAAGATTTCATGATCAAACCTGAAAAACTTGCACCTACAATCGACACCTCAAACTGGCCCATTTTGTTGAAAAACTACGACCGCCTCAATGTCCGTACTGGTCACTATACCCCCCTTCCAGCTGGTCACTCACCTCTCAAACGACCCATTGCTGATTATCTGAAATATGGTGTTATCAATCTTGATAAGCCTGCTAACCCTAGTTCTCATGAGGTCGTTGCTTGGATCAAGCGTATTCTTCGTGTCGAGAAGACGGGTCATAGTGGTACTCTTGATCCTAAGGTTACTGGGAATTTGATTGTTTGTATTGACAGAGCAACGAGGTTAGTGAAGTCTCAACAAGGTGCTGGAAAAGAATATGTTTGTATTGCTAGGCTTCATTCTGCTGTTCCTGATGTTGCTAAGGTAGCTCGTGCTCTTGAAACTTTAACTGGTGCTGTTTTTCAAAGACCACCTTTGATTTCTGCTGTTAAGAGACAACTTAGGATTAGAACTATTTATGAAAGTAAGATGCTTGAATATGATGCTGAGAAACATTTAGTTGTGTTTTGGATTTCGTGTGAGGCGGGTACTTATGTTAGGACTATGTGTGTTCATTTGGGTTTAGTTCTTGGTGTTGGTGGTCATATGCAAGAGCTTAGGAGGGTTAGGTCTGGGATTATGGGTGAGAAGGATAATATGGTTACTATGCATGATGTTATGGATGCTCAGTATGTTTACGATAAGGAGAAGAGCGATGAGACTTATTTGAGGAGGGTTGTTATGCCTTTGGAGGTTCTTTTGACTAGTTACAAGAGGCTGGTCGTTAAGGATTCGGCTGTGAATGCTATTTGTTATGGTGCTAAGTTGATGATTCCGGGGTTACTTAGGTTTGAGAATGATATTGAACCAGGTGAGGAGGTTGTGCTTATGACTACTAAGGGTGAAGCTATTGCCCTTGGTATTGCTGAGATGACTACTGCTGTTATGGCTACTTGTGATCATGGTATTGTTGCTAAGATCAAGAGGGTGGTTATGGATAGGGATACTTATCCGAGGAAATGGGGTTTGGGTCCTAGGGCTTCTATGAAGAAGAAGCTGATTGCTGCAGGGAAGCTGGATAAGCATGGGAAGCCAAATGGGAGTACTCCTCAAGAGTGGATGAGGAATGTTGTTTTGCCTACTGGTGGGGACGCCGTGATTGCTGGTATGGCGGCTGCTACTGGAACTGAAGATGTGAAGAAAGAGGTAGCTGATGAAGAGGGTGAGAAGGTCAAGAAGGATGGAGATGGGGAAGGGCGGAAGAGAAAGAAACATGAATCTGCCGATAGCCCTGCTCCGGCTAAGAAGTCCAAAGTTGCTGAAGTGGACGGTGAAGAAAAAGTGAAGACCAAGAAAGTAGATGACGCGGCTGTGGAGGTTGAAGATGAGAAGAAAGAAAAGAAGAAGAAAAAGAAGAAGGATAAAGAGAATGGAGCTGCTGCATCTTCTGATGAGGAGAAGGTTGAAAAGGAGAAGAAAAAGAAGCACAAGGAAAAGGGTGAAGATGGTTCTCCTGAAGTGGAGAAGTCTGAGAAGAAGAAAAAGAAGCACAAGGAAACGAGTGAAGTTGGTTCGCCTGAACTGGACAAGTCTGAGAAGAAGAAAAAGAAGAAAGACAAAGAAGCCAAAGATAATGCTGCAGAGATCAGTAACGGAAAGGATGAGAGCAATGCTGATAGAAGTGAGAAGAAGCACAAGAAAAAGAAAAACAAAGATGCCCAAGAAGAATAGGTGAAGACATGGTGTTGTCATTTTGGTTTAATGGACTAGACATGTAATGCTATTTCTTCTTTATTTATAATTTCACTCTGTTTAGTTTGTGGTTTTTTCTTTGAGGTTTTATAGTTAGCTCTTTTGCTCCTTTTCTACCCTCCTTAATTATCATGTTTTTGGTCCCTTGTAGTATGCCATCTATAAAAGACCTTTGCTAAAGATTGTTCTAGTAGTTTTAATGAAACACTGTATTAGCTACTCTTGGGTAGCTTGTGATCATTTATCCTTTTCACAATCTGGCGCATTTCTGTTATGTAAGAACATATTTGTGTCACTGACTAATCGAAATCTTTACAAAGGTTCAGCAACCATTAGCAGTTTTTCATTGTACTGCTTATGTATTTATCTTTAAGTTGCCATGACAGGAAAACCAGTGAAATCATATTCCTCATCGGTCTCAGGATTGATCTATAGGTTTGATGTCATCTTTGTTGCATGCTGTGAGATTGTTATCACTCATTTATAAGTGATGGATCACAATGAAAAGACTTTTCTTCTGATTATGCAGTGCATTTACATATAAAAAAAAACAAAGGGTTGGTGCTTGACTTTACTTTACTTGCCTCTCAACTCCAGTTACTAGGATCCCTTTCCCCTGCCGATATCAAGTACACATATGTTGACGCTCTTGCAAATTCAATCAGTTCACTTATCCATTATCTGATATTTTTTACCAAACATAGTCTTTGCAAATGCTAAGCAAGTTCACGTTTGATGTAAAATACTTTGCCTAGGTGATGTTACACAGAAGAATTGTTATGCAGCACAAGATTTGAAAGAACCGTTATCATCCCTGCCACAGGCGTTGTGTATTTTGTGATTGAACTTTTGCACACGACAAATGTTTTGAAAACACTTTCTCAGATGAATAATGAATTTTATATTGCTAACGCTAAAACATGAAGTTTATGAATTAAATTTAGAATCTGCATCTAAGTTGGTTGTATAGTGGTATTTTTGTCAAACATTGTCCAAGTTAGTTCCAATCAGCTAACTTATATACTAAATACAAGCTCATATACAAGTTATTATATGATTTTTTTTTTGAAAAAGTCAAAATGAAATATTAAACCAAACAAAGAATCTCAACCATGTACAACAAGGATAAAATTCAAGTATCTACAATCAAATATAAAATCACAACAAAACAAAAAAGGAACCAACACAAAAAATATATAGGTGATCAAAACCATTATTCATGAAGATCAAAAGCAACAAATGCATCAAATGAATGTCTAACCATTGTTAACAATAGACCAAATACTTCTAAATTGGATGAGATGATCAGAAAGTTGCAACAAATGTGCCAAATGAATGCCATAAATTCATTTTCTTAGATATATTTTAAAAGTTGAAAAGTTAAAGTTTGACACATCAATATACAAAATATATTTTAAAAAGATCTATCGATAAAATAAACGCATTTAAATTTGCTACATATTTTCTTAATACTATATATTAATTTTTTTATAAAGAATAAAAAAAAAAAGTGTAGTGACGTCAGCCATTCTCCAATCTTTGAATAATTGATGTGTATGTTATGTTAATGTATGTATTGATTGACATGCGATCTAAACTCTAACCGAGCTTCACCCAACAACAACAAAACAAGAACATCCAGCGAGATCAGACACACACAGCAATGGCATCTTCTTTCGTGAAGCTTGATGATTCTCCAATGTTCCAGAAACAGGTTCCTATCCTATCTTCAATTCAATTCAATTCACTTTCTCTTCAGATTTACTTTACTTTTTCAACATTATTTTTCTTTTCTTATTATATTGTTATATATCACCGTAGCCAACTTTTTTTATTCCCCATTTTCCTTGATTTGATTGAAACCAGTAACAAGGAAGGATTTAGTTACAATTAGCTGCCATTACCATTTTCTTTATGGCCTATTCAACACCCAACACTTTTGTTCAAAGACGTGTGTCTGTGTCTGTTGTTGTCTGACATCGACACATGTGATTAAATTCATTCAATTGTGCCATTTTTTCAAATAATTATTGGCGAAGACGTGTCAGTGTCGTGCTTGACATTTGTGTCGATGCTTCATAGTTCATGGCTGCTCTAAATAAAGTGATTATTAGAAATCATGGTTGAACCTAGCATAACCTCACAAAATAAGCTTGTGAGGTGAGGATTGCATCCACTTATAAACACATTGTCGGACCATCTCTTATCCAATGTTGGACTCGTGGGATTGGATAGACAGGCTTTTCCCCGTTGAATAAATTCTGCTCTTACTGTCAGTTTGATTGATCATTGTTTCATTGTGTTCACAACGATGATTCCCTGTTATCTACTTTTCTTTCTACTCGTGTGGCTGTCCTTTTCAATTCCTATAACTTTTGCTATTTTCCCCTCTAAGAAGCATGTGCATTTCTGTCATTTATATTTTTTGTTCCTATATCATAGGAATCAATCGGGTATAATATTTACAAAAAGGAATGAAACTTGGATTCTTGCACAATGCATTTTTGTATTATGAGTTTAGTAGTTTTGTCGAGATCTATCTGTCAAAATACCTTCTGCAATAAACTTAATCCAAAAATGAGATCCGCTCCCATTTCTTAATTGTGTTTAATAACTCTATACAGATGTAAACAAGTTTTACACATACACATCTAATCATATTTCACCATCTTTTCACTTTTTAAGATTTCTAGAAGAAATATTATGATATGGCAAGAAGGTGACGTATAGTTGTATGTATATGCAAAATTTGTTTATATTGTCTGAGTAAATAGTACTATTTATAATGATCATTTATCTTGGGTTTGTAGTTGTTTTTTGGAAAACAAATTGTCCTTTACCAGATTAAGAATGATGGTACCTTGCAGTAATTTATTTATTTTCCATGGAACAGTTATTTTCTATTGAAGAAACAGCTGATGAGTTAAAGGATCGGTGCCAGAATCTATTCAAAGGGTGTAAGAAGTTTATGTAAGTGCCTGATGGTATTCCTATATAGAGTATTAGATGTAATTTTGAATTTACTAAATCAATCCTAGATTTTGAAGCTATTTATTTTTTATGAATATTTTACTTGAGTACAACCGAAAGAAGTACATGGCTTATTTTTTGTTGGCTACTCATGGTTGTTTCAAGGGGATTTCTATTATTGATAATTTGGACAGCCCTGTTGCATTTGTGAGCAATTTGGCTCACTGTTACCTTTTCATTATTCTTTTTAGGATAATTTCTTATCTTACTCCAGTTGTAACTTGTAATCTCCCCCTTTCTTTCTAATAGTATTATTTCATATTTGTCATTTTAATGTGGTTTTTTAAAAAATAATTTGTGTAATCAAATACAAATGTGTTCAAATGTAAAACAGTGTCAATGCCACTGTGGCACCAACCTAGACCCCGAATGGTGAATGTGGAATATCTAAATCTAGACATGAACGTTCTTCTAGTTTAATTAAATTAAAATAAAGCAGATCTATTTTTTCATGATAGTATTTCAATTTTCGGTCTAACCGTAGAAGTGGAAGATTATTGGTTAATGACTATGTGGTGTTGGCTAAAAGACACGGCTTTAGAGCTCAAACAAGCACTGTGTTTTGGTTGATAATTTCACCGATCAAATTAGCTTATTAATTTTCAAACCATTTGTTGGGATCACGCCAATGGCAATTTATCAATGCTTTCTTCTATATCTCCTCAGGACAGCTATAGGGGAAGCATATAATGGAGAACTTGCCTTTGCTGATTCATTAGAAGCATTTGGAGGTGGCCAGGACGATCCTGTTAGTGTATCAATTGGAGGTTGTTGAAATTTGTTGTAATTTATTGTTTACTTCCTCTTCGTATAAGTTGACAATTTCAAATGGGGCTTCTTTTGTACTCACAGAAGAAATATATTTTCATTTTGTGTTAAAATTGTTATGGGTTTAGCATTTAAAACACCTAGTCTGTTTATAAACATTTTCCATTTTAGTAATTTGCAGCTTAACTTCACAGAACTTTTCCCTAATTAGTGAATGGTCTTTTATCTTGTTCTTGACCAAGCATTTTCTTTTGCCGGTTACCTAATGGTATAGTTAATTTTTTTTACCATATACTTGGGGACAGCTTTGTCACCATTCAAGCTGTGCATAAGCTGCTTTGTTATTTGATGTTAAGTGGGATACCTGACATCCACTGAAGATAGCCCTGAACATTGCTAAGAGTTAAGTGTATTTTGCTTTTTAACCAGGACCCGTCATATCCAAGTTTATCACCGCACTACGTGAATTAGCTACTTTTAAAGAGCTTCTTCGCTCACAGGTGAGTCCTTGAACCAGAATGCTGCACTTTTATCTTGGAATTTCAATAAATAGTAGTGACTGTGAGACTATCCTTAAGATGTGTTTTTCTTTGAAAGCAATTTTGTTTGGTCTGCGTATTCAGCTTGTTCAAATTTACTAAAGCAAACATAAAAAAAACAATCCTTTTGATTTCTCTGTCATAGTAAGTTTGACAGGCTGATGAGTTGGATTTCTGTATTCATGTACTTATTTTGCTGATGATATTCAAATATTTTGCAAACAATGAGTATATTTTACACTAATCATTCATGTAGTAATAAAATGATAATTGTTCGCAAGTCCCGGCTCAATTGGCAATGCCGAGATTGTTAGACTGCACATTTTTCGTGGTTACCCAGGTTTGAATCCGGGACCTCCCCTTTGTGTTGTGTATGTGAGTTTTTAGGTGGTGCTTGCCACTCCATATATAGACCCAAAAAAAGAAAGAAAGTTATGTGACTGGTTCTGTTTATCTCCATTGTGCTTTGTTGTGCACAAGTTCTGTTTGTCGAAAGACCTAACTTTAATGGGGAAAACAATAGCCAGTTGCCCGTTCCTTTAATTCACATAAATTAAAGTGGAACATAAACTATAATTTTCTCATCCAAAAACTTTGAAGTAGCATGTAAATGTTGACTTAAGCCGTAGAAGCTCCTAGTTTACCTTTTCACTGGAAAAGGAAAGTTCTGAAGGCTCCAATTTTTGTTTAATAAAAAATGGAGTTGAAAGTTCCTTCCAGGTTTAAGATCTTCTTTTCATGAATCCTTTTTCGGCGGGTTGGATCTATTAGGCTGTATACTAAAGGAATAGAGAGAGAGAAAAATCGACACTTTTGTACTTACTTATTTATGGTTGGCATTCTCCAAAGACATCTCCGTCATGCTTTGTTGACGACTTGTCTTATTAATTATTATTTTTTTTTGGAGAAATTACTTGACATATTTATTGTATAGGTAGAGCATGTATTGGTTGACCGGTTGACAGAGTTTATAAATGTTGATTTGCAAGATGCTAAGGTATTTGCTTTTTTTTTTCCACTCTCAAGTTGGTGTTTCTTTTGTAAAAGTTCTTTGGTGCAATTTTTTTATGCACATAATATGTTTAGTGAAATCTCTTACACTTTCTCTCATGTTTCCATACATTTTTGCTTATATCAGGAATCTCGCCGCCGTTTTGACAAATCTGTGCATTCTTACGATCAGGTATTGAGAAATTATAAGTTTTATACTCAAACTGATTTGTTCATGAATGGCACTTTTGAAAGCAGTAATTTGCTTGCATCCTTGACTTCAACGTTATAGATCTTCCATTTATCTGATGTATTTTTAATTTTTGATTATATTTTTACCCATATACCCAATTGCTTAAAATCGACAGCAGTCGTGGTTTCTAACAGTGTTTGTGTATCTCTTTTGTACAGTCACGAGAAAAATTTGTTTCTTTGAAGAAGAATACACCGGAAGATATTGTTGCTGAATTAGAAGAGGTTTGCCATATCAATTAGTAAATGATCAGTTGCTTCTCCCTTATCTTGTGCTGTGCCATAGTTACAGATTGCAGTAAAAAATTTGCTAGTTCTAAGAGTTATGAACGTGCACTTATTTTGCATGCTGGAGTTTATAGTGAGATCTAGTCTAGAATGTATTTCATCATTTTCCTGGTTAAATATAAATTGTTACTGTTACGGTAATGAATGTTGAAGTGATTGTATCTTCTGTCCCGTTGAAGGCTTAGTTTTGTATTAAGTGGTAAAAGGTTGAAAAAGTTTCATCATTTTTATTGTTTTCATCATCTGTCCTTTAGAATTAAAAAACCTCAATCTTCAATAGTTCATTATTCTTTCTTTAATAAGCAACTTCAAAGATACAACCTTAAAATGGTAATACTGAGATATATCTTATGAAACCTTGACGCAATGATTGACAGTACTTCTATGTGACTATAGCTCACAAGTTTGAGTTATGGAATCAGCTTCTGGCAAATGGATTTGATCCTTTCTTGGACCTTGCCATGGCAGGAGCTTTATAGCGCGCTATGTTTCCCTTTTTAAAATCTTGTGAATTCAGCAATAGCCAATGGGTCATAGGAGGAATTGTATACCTTTCTGAATGGTCAATTTCTAGTCTATAGCAGTTAGGTTGATGTCACACTCTGAGATCAGCATTCTTTTTAAGAGCTTGGCATCATTGGAAAATTAAAATGCAGCTTCTAACACCGCCACATCACTGAAAATATAATTTTTAAGGGATGGTATGACAAGACACATGCATGCCTTTTATGTCCAGTAAAAGCTACCTTGTCTTCTAAAGCCTCTATGCTGTAGAGACTCTGCTGTCACAGGCATGCCTTGGATTCTATTTTTTTTATTGTAAAGTTAAAAGGAACACTGAAAAAAACTATAGGACACACCATCAAGTGAGACATTGAGGAGTCTATCTATAAACTTAATGCATGATAGGGATTTATAGCCCCATTCAGTCAATGTAGCCAACTCAACCAGTGGAATAAGGCTTGGTTTGACTTGTTGTTGTTGATATTGATTCATGGACGACTCTACACATTTGCTCACATTTATAATCCATTGCGTTTTTTCTTTAATTGTAATATTCTTTCATGCCTATTGGAAGTCCAATATTTAATCAAATATATGATACTCTGATCAATGGCAGGGTCTACAAAATTCGAAGTCATCATTTGAGAAAAGCCGCTTCAATCTAGTATGTATTTTACAATTATGGATGTTTTTTTCTGACAAGTCAACAACCTTATTTATGATATGAATTTGGCTATTGGGTTTTAAGGAGTGCAGGTACACTCTCTCATGAATATTGAAGTGAAAAAGAAGTACGAGTTCTTGGAATCCATAAGTGCAATAATGGATGCCCATCTGAGATACTTTAAACTGGTCTGTAAATTGGTTGCTAATTCTTCATGAGTGAGCTTGAAGGTTTTTATTAATATTTTGGACTTAACAAGTCATCTTATGCTTTAGGGATACGACTTACTGAGCCAAATGGAGCCTTATATTCACCAGGTAACTAATAGTTTTGTTCAATTCTTACAAGGGAATATATTTTTAAGATATGATTATGAGTAATTTGATCATGTTAAGATATAGTATAAAATTATTCATGTCTGTCTCTTCGCCTAAAAACTTAAGCTTTTAGGTTCTGGCATGGTATTTACTTCCAATGTTACTGTGGGTAGTTAAAAGTATTGATTAACCCATGGCCAAACAAAAATTATTATATATCTGATTAACAAAGTTCGTGGATGTACTAAATAGAGGCATCGTCATTATACATGCCCAGTATTTTGTCTCTGTTCGAGTTTCTTGCATTATGTATGTAATTTGAATCCCTTGAAGCTCGAGATGATATCTATTGCAGTTGTTGGCTTATACTTTAACCAGGAATGCATTATTCTGCTCGTTTTTTTTATTCTATACTGTTGATTATTCTAACTGGCTTGGGACACATTATAAATAATTTTCATTATACATTGTGACTGTTAAATATATAAACTTTGAGTAAATTTTATTTTAAACAATGATCAAGTTTGAAGTAATCTCTTTAATATTTGATGATGGTGGCTTAGGACAACTCAAATCTAGATTGCTTCATGAAGAAAATTCACTATCTATTTTATTTTTGGTGACTGTCCTTAACTTAGGTGCTAACATATGCTCAACAATCTAAAGAACAAGCTAATATTGAGCAAGATAAGCTTGCAAAACGGATACAAGAATACAGAACACAGGCAGAGATGGAAAACATACGAGCTTCTAGCAGCAATACTGAACCTATGTCAGGTGCTGATGGCTCCCGTCCTTTAGGTTTGAAACCTTACAAAAGCTTTGAAGCAGGGATGCAGTCTGCAACCAAAGGCGAGGCAAGTAATTGGCGCTTACCGGTTAATATGTGATGATTCTACAGTTCAAGATACATTGTTTTTTATTTCTATTTTGATGCTTTATTTCGTCTTGTAGTATAATTTTTTTATCTCTGATTTTAGATTCAAACAGTTAAACAAGGCTATCTGTTAAAACGATCATCAAGGATGCGAGGGGATTGGAAAAGGAGGTTTTTTGTACTTGATAACCATGGGAGTTTATATTATTACAGATCAAAAGGACCCAAACCCGCGGTAGGAATACTTTTTTATATTTGTTTCACCTCGAGCAATCTACTAATGTTTTTCTTTGAAATCTGTTTACAGGGATTTCAGTCATATAATTATAGTCGTTCTTCTGAACAAAATAGTGGCATGTTTGGTAGATTCCGTTCAAGGCATAACAGGGCAGTGTCACTAAATGAGGATATTTTGGGTTGTTGTGCAGTCGATCTGTGCACATCCACCATAAAGATGGATGCAGAGGATACAGATCTACGGCTTTGCTTCCGTATTATTTCTCCGTCAAAAACATATACGCTGCAGGTGACCAATGGACTTATTTTATATATTTGAATGAGTCATATAATCAACCTCTGTAATGTGTTAATTATCTTGGGGACATCCAACCAAACATTGTTTCTTATCGTGTACCCATCTCTCATTTGTTTGATATTTTTTTCAAACGTAAATATTGAAAATGGACATTTGTTAAAGTTGTCAAGGTTCCTTGTTAGATCTTTTATCAATTTATGTATACTAGTATATTTTACTTTTGGATTATTTTTTGTTAGTTGATTCTTTAAAGTTGGTTCACCAGGCTGAAAACGAAGCTGATAGGATGGACTGGGTAAACAAAATTACTGGAGCTATCACCTCGCTTTTTAATTTTCAGTTTCTTCAACAGGTTATCTACTCAACTTTTTTGAAACATAAATTCTTGCCATTATGTCCACATTTGATGTCATGTCAACATTTTCCCGTTTGTAATTTTTGCAGCCACATTATGGTAAATTGCATTCAGAAAATAAAAACTCAGCGACTGGTTCTTCTTTGACAAGTCAACAAGAGGATAGTAATAAATCTTTGATGGACAATGCATTTTCCGAAGAAGCGGGTAGTGTCTCTAATATTTTAAGGGGAGTTCCTGGGAATGATAAATGTGCTGAGTGCAGTGCTCCTGAACCAGACTGGGCATCTTTAAACCTTGGTATACTGTTGTGCATTGAATGCTCCGGAGTGCATCGCAATCTTGGAGTTCATATCTCAAAGGTGCATTCTTTCAGACAAATGCAAACCATTTCTTTTTTGTGTTTATCATGTAGGAAGAGTACTTTTTGTTAACTGGATTGAAATTTGTTTTGATTTTTAACATTGAAACATCAATGGGTTGAGATTTAAAATTTTAGTTCTTGGTTTTACTGTTCTAGGATACTTATACAATTCAAATTGCTTACCGAATTTTTCAATTCTTTATTTCTTGGGTAAAGGGCTTTCACTTTAAGAATCTTATTAGTTTTCATTTTTAATAAATAATATGCACTTTTGTTTGTATTTATAGTTGAATTGAATCATTTTTCTTAATTAATGTGATTTCTCACTTAGTATTTGTGATCGTTATCCATTTCCTAAGGTCATTAAATTTTGTCTGCCAACTGCAGGTGAGATCTATAACATTAGATGTGAAGGTTTGGGAACCTACCATTTTGGAGTTATTCAATAATTTAGGTAATACTTATTGTAATTCTATTTGGGAGGGCTTGCTTCTACATCATGATGAAAGGTATTCTTTTGGCTCTCTTTAAGGCAATGTACAGCATGTACTTTATCTCTTGTTGAGTTATTTCACTTATTCAGTAGTTGAGCTTGTAATCCTTTATTTTCGGGAACAATTATTTGCAGAGTGGGGGAATCAAACGTGCCTTCGAAACCATGCTCCACAGATCCCTCCCAATTTAAAGAAAAGTACATCCATGCGAAGGTAAGCATTTTCAGTTCAATTTCAGTTTTCTGTAGGGAGGTTTTCATGGTTTACTGCAATAGGGAAGCTTGATTATTGGTAATATATTGTATTTTAGATATGTCACAATAAGACATGAGTGAGATAGTGTAATTATATTTTTTAACTTGTCCTTTAAATAAGGAATTTTTTTGTATTGTTTAATGATTCTTCTGGCCACTGAGGAATATTTTTTCTTAAAGGCTTAAATGCACTTTTGGTCCCCCTTTTTTTTAAAAAAAAATGAAGTTTTTTTCCCCTCATTAAAAAACCTGTTTTTGGTCCCCCAGTTTAACTTTGTTTTTTTCTTTCTGAATTTTGGTCACTGGTCTCATTCTTGGGTAATTTTTTATGATGTGGCCTATTCATTTATGACGTAACAACGCTTATTATGCATAGTTTTGCTGACATGGATAATGATGGACATAATTATCATTTATCAACTATCAATTTTGAAGTTGTATGGTTTGGCCTTTCTTTGAAATTGAATAGCATTTTGTGGATTTGACTTCACCATTTTGGACATAATTACTGGTTTTCATTACTAATAGAATTAGCCGTAGGACATTTGACAGTGTTGCTTTTATGGAGAGATTTCACTGCTCTTAGGGAAAATAGAATTAGATTGGCAACCTATATAATCTAATTTATACTTTTGGTCTTGATTTTATTGCTCTCTCTCTTTCTCTCATATATATATATATATTTTGTCTCTTCTAATCATATGCCAGTTTTACGTCTTGACATTATGGATTCCCGTGCTGCGTTATCTGATTATGAAGCCTCTGTTTTCTTCACTATTTTACTGAGGTTGATATTGTTGTGACTCGTGTTTTCTTGATCAGTATGTAGAGAAATCACTAGTCATCCGGGAAGAGGATGTACCCGAAAATCCTTCAGTTTTCACAAAAATCTGGCAAGCAGTTCAGGCTATAAATGTACGAGAAGTGTATCGCCTTATTGTAACATCAACTTCAAATCCGATAAACACGAAATATGACGACGTGGTTCCCCATGCTGATACTCAAGGACATCAGCATGATCCTGAAGCCTGTTTGAGGATTAAAGAGGCTAATGAAACAGAAAGTTGTTTCCGTGGTTGGTCTATATTACATCTGGCATGTCATTCTGATAGTAAACTAATGGTTGAGTTGTTGCTCCAATTTGGTGCTGATATAAACATGTGTGACTATCATGGAAGGACTCCATTGCACCACTGCATTTCTAGTGGGAAAAATCCATTGGCTAAGTTTTTACTAAGAAGGTAATGATTTATTTTAAGCCAGTTTTTTTTACCAAGTTCTTTTGGTTCAGTAAGCAATCATACATTCTTCCTCTCTATCCTGCTCGTTTTTTTTTCCTGTCAAAAAAAGGTGTTGGGAAGAATTTAGACAACGATGTCTGAACAGCATTTAAGGCATTCTCAATTACATTAAAATATTAAAACCGTTGGAGACAGCCATAACACCACAAAAAAGCTAGAAGTGCAACTTTACCCCACTGAAATCCAAGGCAGGAATTGTCGATGAAGATGCTGGCAACCAAATGCAATAGACAAGCATATAAAGCACATAAATCAAGCACCCTATCACACTCATGAGTTCATTTTTTTTTTCAGAAACGAGTTCATTTATCATTTTGCTCCAATAAATGTCAATGAGCATCTTTCCGCCTTTAAGCTTTTACGAAGAAAGAGAAGGATTTGATATCTGAGTATATTAAGTTACATCTGAACAAAATAACCAGTGCAGAAGCATTCTGTCCATATGCGTCTATCCTACATTCCCTTGAGAAATCTTAATTCATAATTATCTCAAAAATACCATTCATTTTCCTTGGTAAAGCCTTACTAATTAGACTGTCTATCAGTTCCTCAGATAACTTCTTATCAATGCTCAGCCAGCTAAGATTTTCTAAATATCGTGAATTATTTTGCATCATGCATCTCTTTCTACATTGTTTTATGCGTGAGAGACACGCTTGCATCGCAGTGTGTATCTCTGTCTAATGCATACTACCAATTAAAGCATAAACTGACATGCTAATTTACCAGGGGCGCAAAACCGTCAGTTAAAGATACTGCTGGACATACTGCGCTTGAACGAGCCATGGAGATGGGAGCAATAACTGACGAAGAGCTATTTATCCTGCTTGTTGAATGCCAGTAAGGTGGAACCGGTATACATATTATACTATTTAAAACTGTGCAAAGGACAGGGAAATTACTGTTGATTGCAAGAGTTTATAGCATGCCTCTTAAAAATGAAGATTAAGGTCTGTTGCTACTGTCACACATGGTTGCTGTGCACGTGAGCTACACTTGTATTAAACAAATTTTTAGAAAGAAATATTCGGATGAAGTGCAGAATTTGTATTGCCAAACATTTGAATGAGTTTATTATAGTGTTATTACGGATGTTGTGGATAAACTGTTGTTCAACAATATAAAGTTTGATGTATTGACTCTTAATTGTATCATGCCCAATTCACCAAAAGGTACTTCATTGACTTTTAAATTTACCTGGATCCATATATCTTTCGGTTAGAACCAAAGTTGTTATATTATATATTATCCACCAACAGAGTTTTCACAACGACAACAAAACTCGTATTTAAGTCTTTGTGGTATATGAGTTGAATCCTTACCAATTAAACAAATTTATGTTGGAAAAAATTCTAATAAAATAATTTCATAAGATGTCTAGGTTTGCGAGAACGTTTTATCTGGTGCATATTCTACTAATGACGCATATAAGTAGCTATTGGATCGTTCTAGTTTACCTCGTAATCATATTGGTTGGAGTTGGATTTGGCGGCTAAAGGTCCTACTAGTGTTTGATTCTTCCTTTGGAAGCTTTGCTGTAGTTTTGTTCCTTTTTATGGTCGTGCCTTGGAGGTTTGGCATTGGTGCTTGTCTCGTCTCGTGTAGGTGGTGAGCTTAAGGATTGGTTGGAAACCTTCTATTGATAGGCATGATGTTACTGTAGCGAGATTATTCTTTGGAAGATTTGTTGTTCTAGAAAGTGTTTATTTAAGGTTCTAAGCAGTTTAAGCTAGATCTCTCAGCTCCAGTTGCTGTTATGCATTATCATGTTCGAACTACCTTTGAGGACACTAATTATTAGCTTCATACTCATGGTTTAGCCATAAGTGTTTCTTGGAAACCTCCCTTGGGTTGGTATCTCTAATTGTGGATGGTAGAGTGTTTAAACCAAGTATGACAGACAGGGTTTGACGATATTATTAGGGATCACATGGTTTCTTTTTTGTGTGGCTTCTTGTGGTAGTATTGACCATTGTTGTATTATCCATGAGATTCTTGCTTTGTATCATAGTATGAATGAATTTGTGTTGGTCTACTGGTCATTGTCATGTTTGCTATTCAAATGTCTTCCATGTGTTTTATTTAGTCTGGATCCCTTGAAGGTTTTTCATAGATTTGACAACTTGATTAGTTTGATTGAATTATTGAGTCATGATTAATCCACTGAGTTACTTCATAACCTCTAGGAAGGCAATGTCGTTGCTGATTGTTAGCTAGATTGAGTGTTATGAGTTGTGAGAGTTTGGTGATTTTAGATGCATCCCTTTCGAGTTTGTCTTTTGTGTTGCTTGTTGATGTTCTAGACGTTTTTTTTTTGTACATGAAAAGTTAAGATGAGTTGGGTTTCGGAGGTTCACTAGGGTTAGGCAGACCTAAAGGCTCAATGAGCGCTAACAAAGGTACTTGCAGATCATTTATCAAAGAGGTTCTCACATCGACAACGAGAGTTGAACCCGTGACCTTGCGGATGTGTCAACTTTTTACCAACTGAATCAATCTTCATTGGCTAGACGGTTCTTTTGTCAAGCGTTCCCTTTTCCTTTTTTTCTTTGTTACCATATGTGACAAAATCAATCAAGTTTCCAATAAGTAATTTTACATTAATTTATATTTTTGATACAAGTATAATGATATTTTTTGTTGATCACTTTCAAATATATTTTATATCTACTTTACTTATGCCCCAACTATATCTTTTTATTCAACATATGTATGAGATACTTCTCGTTGTGTTTCTATATAAATGTCTTTTTAAAGTTGTTTTTCACAAGTATGAAATAGCTTCCATCAACAAGCCGATTTCAAACATCTCTCATTTAAATACACTAAAAGCATCAAAATCATCAAAACTCAATGTCACTCAACTACTTTCCATTTCAGACTTACTTATGCTTACCTTCTAATATTATTGCAATTATAGTCCCCACTGTTCTAACCGATTTTGTTCAATTATGTTTTCACCTTCATGATCATGTTTATGCAATCTTTCTGTCAAATTTCTACAAAATTTATGTATTTATGTCGGGGTGACATCATTGTTTTACCTAATATCCAACTTTGATAGTCTATGTGAAATTGCTTTGAAATAAAAAAAAAAAATGCTAAAAATCAACTTATACAAGCGAGAGATTATGAAATATCTAATTAGGATTTCAAACTTTTTGGACTTTTTTTGCGTTTTTTAGTTTTTAATTTTAAAGAGAAGTCATGTCGAATATGAGAAATGAGTGGCACGTCAATAAATAATTTCTCATTGACGCAAATTAAGGGAAAGTTTGTAAGATAAGAGGACAATTAAATCACAAAGGAGTATTGTACCAAAAAAAAATCACAAAGGAGTAAACATAAAAGGACAACCCTCTAAAAAAAGTAGGGACCAAAATCACATTTTCACAATATTTTAGAGTCGAAAATGCAATTAAGTTTATACTTTAATTGTTTAGTATATTATATTAGAGAAACGAGTGACATGTCAATAAATAATTTCACATTGACGTACATTGGAAGAAAGTTTATAAGAAGACAACTAAATCACAAAGGGTAAACATAAAAGAACATGTCACTCTAAAAAAAGTAGAGACCAAAATCACATTTTCACTGTATTTTTGAGTGCACTAATTAAAGCTTTTCTACTCCACAAACACCCACTCGTTTTTCTCTCAAATAAGAATATTTATGTAGTAGCAGTGCTTAATAGGTTATAGTTACCCCATTGTAGAAGGTCTAACACATCACAAT
>Ga0228710_1005283_pt1 | contig 20112 bp, 8 predicted proteins | sample MedpolnodulmetaG_FD_177995 | JGI IMG/M metagenome (GOLD analysis project Ga0228710, IMG submission 177995) | Root nodule microbial communities from Medicago polymorpha collected in Santa Monica, California, United States - pink nodules | ecosystem: Host-associated > Plants > Roots > Nodule... | reverse complement strand
AGAGTGTGTTATGATATTTTTTCAATTATTTCTTAAAATTCATAAAATCTGTTGAAATCTCTTGAAATCCATAAAATCATTTCAAATCCTTTAAAATATTATAAATTAAATCCATTGAAATCCTTAACAGTCTTTTAAAATCTTCAAAGTCATCAAAATCCTGCAAAGTCTTTTAAAATCCTCAAGATTTTTTCAAACAAAAATTGTCCTTTAAAATCTTAATCCAATACACCCTCCTAAATTGCCAAACTTTGCTTCAACAACAAAGACCTAGTATAAAAAATTAAAGATTTAGATGGTTTATTAGCCGTCAAAACTCGAAAGCTTTATTTTAAATCTAGCATGGCCTATTAGCCTATCTAAATGTCTATTTGAACCAAAGATTTTAAAAGTAACATTTGACTAAACATATATTTTCTTAAAAGATCAATAAAATTTTATAATCAGGTTCTCTACTTTGCAATTTTGTATATAATACTAAAAAAAAATTCATACAAGACGTACAAGATGAGATGAAAAATGCGTCAGAATTGGTAAATTTGGAGGAGTGAATTTTTCCAAAAATTGAGCAGCGTTCTCGTTCACTCAATTTTTTTTACTGTTGTTTCAATAGGCTGTCACGGTAGGTTCTATTTTTTGAAACAACTAAAAATAGTATATTTGATTTCGTTTATTTTTGTAATTTTTTGACAAAAGTCAAACCAAACCAAATTGATATACTGAATAGGTTTGTTTGGTTTGGTTCATGTTGACATTTTTAAAAATTGAAAAGCTTATTTTACAATTTTTAGAAAATTTAAACTTTGTTTCAAATGCTGTAGATTTTTATACTCATAAATCAAGTCCTTAAATTATAACGAGGAAAATGATTATAAAAAAAAAAAAAGTTAACGAGTAACTCCGGGGCACTCTTTAAGAACCATTAATAGTAAGTTTTTATAAAAAAACTGTGTAATCAATACAATCGAATTTGTAACATTTGACTTTTGTAAAGAATATTTTCTAAATTTGGAATGCTTAAAAAGTGCTCCGGGAGCACTCGTTAACAAGACCAATAAAAAAATACAAAATGAGACAACAAGGCAAATATAACATGAAATCAAAGAAATATTAAATTATTGTAAAAATAAAATTATAATAATCTCAATAAAAAAATTAATAATAATCTAATTCAGATAGTTTTGTCAAAAAAAATCTAGTTCAGATAGTAAGTTTTTTTTTTGTCAAGTTCAGATATTAAGTTTTAAATAACGTAAAACCGATATATAATTCAATAAAAGTCGGATTTGTTTAAGTTAATTTAGTGTGAACTACGACATGAAAAACCTAACCAATTTTATTGATTTGAATTAAATTGTGATCATCGATCTTTTTTTTAAGGAGTAATCATCGATCAACTTATTACACCCATACTTTTCACGCCATATATTTGTAATAAAAAAACTCCATGTTCAAAGTGTACCGTTAAACGATGTAATTCCTCAAAAAGTGCACCTACAAACACGACATAAATTTTTTGAACGTATACATAATAAGAGTTGGAGAAGGTTTCTCCAATTTGCTTTAGACATAACGTGGAATATATGACTTTTTCACCCCAAAAATTTGCTAATATGAATGAGAATTGCATAATCTCGATATAGGGAATTCGTACACTTTTTTTGGTAGTGAAGTATTTTTTTTTGGTAGTGAACCAATTTGTACACTTAGAATAAGACCAATTTATATATAAAAATAGGGTAATGATGAATGGTACGGATACATAACAACGAAATTCGCGAATGCCGTTTATTGCATTCTTTTAATGTCATCCAACCATGAATTGTGTAAATGGAGTATTTTCAATCCTCCACATGATGACTTCCAAACTTTTCATTAGCCACCACCCCATGATTTGTGTTCCAACCAACAAACTAAACCAGTTTTTCTTCTTTTAAATTTGAGCTGATATGCATTCGTTAGTTTTCGTAAGCAAATTTATCCGTACCATATAGCATTACTCATAAAAATAAGACCAAAATCTCATAGTTTCCATATTTGAGGGATAAAAATGTTTTTTTTCTTTGTCCCTTCGGGAACATCTGATAAAATTGAAGCGACGATAAAAGTCATTTTCCCTTGCTAACGTGTACAGTGTGGATAAAGCAAACTAAAGTCCTAACTGACCCGGCTCCTCCAAATGCCAAGTTAGAACCAATGACACGAGCATTATGAAATACTAACTACAGAATAGTGATTACACCAAAAAGTGAAACGAAATACTATAAAAGATGAAGGCAAACAATTGACCTATAACTATCTCTTTCGAACCTCAACTAAATTGTGTACAATGTCTTGCGCCTTTGTGCAATGAATTCGAACTTTTTGGTTTCTTTCATTTGAAATTTGAAACATAAAAATACTAATCACCACTATGCACTTGGCATATTTGCGTAGAGGAAAGTGAGAAAAAGTTCAACCTCTGGTATATTTTTAAGGATTTGGATGAACTGATTTTTACTGGGTTCTTCTAGGAGCAAAGGACACATCTGTGCAACTTGGGGCAGTGCTCTCGCCAGTGGCACATTTGTAGTCCCCATGAGCTCGCGAAGTGTATCCACCACGGCTTTTAGAGATATCTCTACAACGCTCCCAAATTCAGCACTGCAAAAAAAAAAGTAGAAATAATTATTTCAGATGTTTATGAAACTTGTTATTTTGAAATAGCATTATCAGCCATCGTCTGATTTGTTCAGAGAGCCTCAACAATGAAATGCTGCTATATATATAGAGAAAAAAAAATTTACATAACATAATTGCTGAGTGGAATAACATTAACATGTATTAGTTAGTGGAATGAAAACCAGGCATAACAATCATCAAAACACAATAGAAATAACATATGTCAGACACCTCATATTGCCGTCCAATTAAAAAAAAACTACTAACACGGATGAGGCACCATTATGGTTGGAACAGACGCCTTTTTTAATGTATTGTGCCTATTTTTTATGTTTTTTTTTCTTGTTCAAAAAAACAATTTATAGTTTTCCTGTATAAATTGGTAGGGATCTTCTCGATACTTAAATATTTTGTGCTTTTTATTTGTTGGATTGTACTTCTAACTTCGAGGTCCTGATTGGATAAACAACTTATGTGCTTATAGCATAAGCACTTATCATATAGTGATTGCATATACAAAAGATAAAATAAAGTCAAATTGTTTTTATATAAGCTGTTTTTATGAACTGTTCTGAAGAGCTTATAGACATGGCATAAGTTGTTTTCATAAGCTCCCCAAAACAGCCTTACAATTTTTTTTTTCATTAGATAAGTTCAGATAAGCCAATCCAAACAAACCTAATATGAATCATCAAATTTCACTTATTTTTGACCTTTTATAAAAGATGCTTATATCATTTTAACTAATAACAATATATTTGTGTGGGTGTCCTACAGTTTGGATACAAGCAATATCTATATGTTTGTGCTTGATAGTTGTCAAGAAATGCATCAGTCATTACTCATTAGTCACATTACATGTAGAGTTCATGCACATTATTGTTACAGGTATATTGACTTTTAGGTAGTTGTAATTAACCAATGCATCCAAAACAAACAAAAAATACCTTGATAATACTCCCCGTGCTTCCATCATGAGATGATCGAATTCAGTCATATCCAATCGAACTGTGTCATTACTGCCAGAGGTTGTGGAATGTAATTTAGCATCCTCAGGTATTATATATTTTACCCAGAAATGTGGGCTTCCCCTGCTCATGAAAGTGTTCAGTATATCTGTGATGGTTTCATGAAACGTCGTATTGTTGAAGAGACTAGTCAACTGCTTTCTGCACAATGAAATTGCAAATAGCCAATTTAAATTGAGTCTTGATCATCAATTAAATTATACATGGCCATTTTAAATTGAGTCAACTGTTTTCTGCTCTCTATATGTCCGCGTGTTTACAAATATGTGTTTGTGTGAGCGAGAAGGAGTTCTGCTTACTCCATTTAAAAATATGTATTATGTTTAATACATGTGTTTTCAATTCAACTTCACCAAATTAAAAGTTCCATCGATGGTAATACATATTCTGTTTCTGAGAAAGGCGTATTTTGTTTAAGAACTTTTGTAGATATTATATTTTAGGCTAAACTGTACTTTTCGCCCCTTAAGTTTTAAAATGTTGCGATTTTGGCCCTCTGTTAAAAAAAATGGCAATTTTGGCCCCTTTCGTCCCAAAATTGCTGAGAAGACGCCACGTGACCCAAAACAGGGGCCATAATCACAACTTTTTGATAAGATAAGGGGTCAAAAAATCATATTTCCCTTATGTTAGGGGGTCAAAAGAGCATATTTCCCTAAACATGGGGGGTCACTTTTGCCATTTTTTTTAATAGGGGCCAAAATCGCAACATTTTGAAACTTAGGGGGCGAAAAGTGTAGTTTAGCCTAAATTTTATCAATTCAACTGTCAAATTAAAAGTTCTTGCAGAAAATATAGTGTACAAATTTTCATAATTTAAAAACTTGTACTTCACCAAAGAGCTTCAATTTAGCAATAATTACAAACTTTACCTAAAAAACGATTATAAAATCACATAACTATAATCAATAGTTGGGTGGGTAGATGAAATCTAATGATTACAAAGAGATTAAACTTAGTAACTGACACAAGATTTACTCCTGAATGAATCTCCAGCTTATACGTGTGTTTGAAACACAAAGGGCCGAGGGTTGCATAGACGTGTTAATATTGCTGAACTTGATTTTCATCAAGTTTATTAACTATGCAGGTAGACTTTTAATAAGAACATAAACGTTCAAACTGAAGAATTGGAAGCTATCTGGATCTGTCAATTCAGATACTTGGTCAATAGCAGATTTAAGGTTGACAAGTTTCAAACACAGACATGGCTACTGGCAATTTTATGCACATTGGTAGACAAACAGAATCCTACAGCCTAAACTATTCACATTAAGATTGTTCTTTATATATCCAAGACAAGGTTTTCAATGATTGATAGATTCAAGTCACAAATTTATAACATTCAAAATAAGAAAAGAAACATCACCCTTTGAGAACTTCTTTTGTTGCCTCCTCCATGTCAGAAATCAAGGCAGGCATACCATGCTGAGAGAGAAAATCAACACTTCCCAGAAATTTCTGCTGGTCTTCCCCATCAACCACGTCTCCACTTTCCTGCGTATATCACAACATAGAAGAGAAGAAAAACTTTAAGGTTCAATAATGTGGCATGTCATATGCGAATTTGGTGGAAAGTATTCACATTGTAATTGAACAAGTTTGGCCAGTTGCAGACATTAAGAGTTGATCATTGGAAGACAGTAAATGGATTCCCTACGGTTTGATTGGAAAGCTTTCAAATTTCTATCTACCTTGATATTTGACCTATGCGTTGTATCAAGCAACTGAGTAGCAAAAACATCAATTTAAACTACAGAACTTAGTCCCAAATCTCACTCATTATTATTATTCCTATATAAAAGAACTTGTGCTCCCAACCACTAGGAGGGAAAATGTTAAAATTAAATCTTTTAACATATTCACATATAATCGGTTTGCTGCTGTAATAACTTCATATCTCAAACACTTTAGTGAGATCAATCATCCAAACCAGAGGTTTTTGTAAATAAAATAATTAGAACATTAACCTTAAATCCCAAAAGTGTCAGGAACCATATTTGCTCCAAATTGTGAGAGAAAATTGTAATAAGATCTTTAATTTTAATTTCTTTTTTCCATTTTTTTACTCATTCTACTAAATAGACAGATATTAATTTTTTTCATAAGAAACTCCTTTGGAAATCCAAAATACCCCAAACTCGAGCCTTCCACTTGGATAGCTGTACTCAACAAGACTAATACTAACAAACATTACAATGGTGAAGACCCATGCTCCTAACAAGGCATTGTTTTCAAATTTGTACTTGTGTTTCTGTGGTGGAGAAAGAGCTGCATGTTGTTGGTCAAGTACAGAGTTTTTTTCCTGGTAGAAGAGTGTGAAAGTTCTCTGTAATATGCTGTGTCTGCTGTCTCTGGAACTTTGAATTGGAGTCAAGTAATGCTTTTCGGAAAAGGATGTGCCTTAATTCTTTAGGGAGTCAATTTTCGGAAAGGACGGTGCCTTGATTCTTTAGGGAGTCTCTTGGTAGATTTAAAGAGACATACATAGGAGAGAGAACAAATACACACTGGCAGTAGAGGAAATGAATTGTAAGAAATTTAACTTAGCAATGATGCATTTCACATCCACCTGAAATAGTTTATTTTATTGAATATATCTCAAATAACCTCTTCATTGATACTAATATAAAGATTATTTCTGCACCAGATGGATATCTGCACACTACAAAAAAGGAAAATACAAAGGCAGCCCATACATTCAAAAGATTTCATCTCACTACTCATTTCTTCCTTGCCCTTTCTCCCTCCCTCTCCTTCTAGGTCTCCTTGCCCCCTAACAGATTCTATCTCATTCCTTCCATCACACTATCATGTGTACTTGGAATCACATTGTATCCTCAAATAGGGCGTTAATCTAATAATCTCATGTTTATCCGTCCTTTCTACCTACGGTAACATTTGCAGAAATGTGCCATGATAAAGTATATTTGGATATTTTATATAATATGGGTTCCTTGATACTAATTATATACTCGAAGTATCTGAATCCTAATCAACACTGATCTTTGGTGAGAGAAATAAAAAAAACTCATCGCAACGCAAAAGAATAGAAAAATGGTGTCACAATGAATAGTCATAAGAATAATAAGAGAGATGGTTGTTCTTACCATTAAAAAGTTAGAGCTTTCAAGGCTTCGTGCAGTGTTAATATATAGATGCCTTCCTAGTATATTGACTTGAACTTTTGTGCATAAGCTAAGCATTACGGTTGCCCAAACTGACAATGCCATTCTTGTGAAACCTAGGGAAAAAATAGCACAGAAGTATGCTTATTTATTTTGAAGCCTTATTTGTTTTGGTTATAACGGCAAGATGAAATGAATTAACACGGAGAGGAAACTAAGAAAGAGAGTGAAGAGCAGATTCATACTTAGAATTTTGAGTCTGCCCCATAAATCTAGTTTCTCTGATTGTGTTAAAGTGTTGAGCTGACCCTTTCCTTGTATGAGGCGTTGGAGAAGGTGAGAAAGATCCAAGTCTTGAGCTATCCGGCAACTTAAGTCGTGCATAGAATGAGGTAATGTAATTGTATCAGAAATTCTTTGAATATTCTCAAAGTGAGCTTGCATCCTATGATGAAAGACATACGTGGCAATATCAACAAACAGTAAGAAGCATTGAATTGAATTGAATTGAATTGAATGAAATATGATGATATAATTAATATTATTGACTTAACTGAGCTTTGATAAGTTCGTCACTTTGTCTCTGAACATCGAGTTCCATCTCAAGTGCATCAAGTCTTTGCCTGTGAGCACCGTAAAGCTTATACAAACAATAACCACCTCCAACAACACCAACGGACAGGAAAATCTTCCTCCTGTGTCGTCTCCAAAAATCCCTAATAATAATAATTGAAAACAAAAGAATGCTGAAATGCATAGAAATGAATAATTGAAGCAACCCAACCCAACCCATGTTGTAAAAGAAGAATTGAATTTACCTGACAGAGAACATTTTTGTTGAAAGTGTAGCAGTGGAAAACACGCCGCAAGGATAAGAGTATAGAACGGACACGAAGAGGAAGAAAGTGTGTTGGGTTGTGTTGGATTACCTTGATTCAGCTTTTCAGAATCGAATCGAATCTCAGACTATGTTATGTTGTGTTCTTCGATTTATTTACAACAAAAGCTAAGAATCTAAATATCAGAATGCTACAATTTTTTATTTTTTTATTCAATAAAACATCAATTTAATTTTTCCTTCAAGCAAAAAACATCAATCTAATTTCTACACTATTTATTATTATTTTTTTTTTGTGAGGACTTTGTTCGCTATACTACTAGACTCTAACCCGTGTCATGCACGGGTATCGCACAGGTTTTGAAGAATATAAATATCATATTGATTATACATTCAATACTATGTTATGAAACGACTGCAAACAGGATAAAAAAATGCAAAAAATACATCAATTTAAGTTATTAACTTTGTTTTCTTACCAAATAATATTGCCAGTTGTGTTCCTGAATTTCTTCTTTGTTAATAATGAAAAGAAATTGCAATCAGAAAAAGAACCGCTAGGGCATTTGTGACTCTAAAAAATATATTTTAGTACGGTATATGAATTTTGGAAGCAACAATATATCAATCAAAATGGAAGTGGTTTAGTGGTGAAAATTGTAAAGTGTAGTCATATGGTACCCGATTTTGGGCGAGATTAGGGTCAGATCAGACTGTCTAACATTCATATATATTTATACATATAAAGATTAACACCTATACAAAATCCATCAACTTAATTTTTAAAGTATTTTTTCTAGGAATTTTTAAAGTATATTTAAAATCCGTCAATTAATAACTAAATTAAAGAGAGAATAATAGTTTACAAACTAAGTTGAGAGTTTGTTCTAGGCTTAATTGCAGTTTTAGTCCTCTAACGTTCCCAAAGTTGCGATTTTGGCCCCTCAAGAAAAAAACTACAAAATAGTCCCCTAAGTTTTGCAACTGTAGTAGTTTTGGCCCCCCAAGGCAAAAAAAAAATAAAAAATTAATACGTGGCACCTCACTTAGGGTGCCACGTCAACGTAGACCGAGTCAATATCAGCCTTGGGGGCCAAAACTACCACAGGTGCAAAACTTAGGGGGCTGTTTTGTAGTTTTTTTTCTTAGGGGGCCAAAATCGCAACTTTGAGAAAGTTAAGGGGCTAAAACTGCAATTAAGCCTTTGTTCTATTTTGTTGTATAAGGAAACTTGGAATCTAGAAAATAACTTGGCTACTTTTGAAGAAGACTTTCAACCTCCCAGCAACTCTAACCACAAGAAGAAGAGCACCTCACAAGATACTTAACATAACTAGCACTCACGTGGACAATGAGACTTGTACACGAAGCAACAAATGTCTAAGGAATTACTTTATGGATGCAAATGAAAGAATAAAGGTAACGTGGGCCTATAAGAATGGTGTTGGGCCTGTAAGAAATAGTGAGAATTGGGCTTAACCCAAAGAGAGAAATGCGAAACCCTAATCGATACACTATATAAAGCTACACTAACCCCTTACACCATTCTCCAAGCCTCTCAAATTCATTCTCTCTCACACAAACAAAACCCTAGCAGTAGCTGCAACTCAATCATGGCTGAGGGTCTTGTTCTTCGCGGCACCATGCGTGCTCACACCGATGTCGTTACTGCCATAGCCACTCCAATTGACAACTCCGACATGATCGTCACTGCCTCCCGTGACAAATCCATCATCCTCTGGCATCTTACCAAGGAGGACAAGACCTATGGTGTACCCCGCCGCCGCCTCACAGGTCACTCTCATTTTGTTCAGGATGTTGTTCTTTCATCCGATGGTCAATTTGCTCTTTCTGGTTCATGGGACGGTGAGCTTCGTCTCTGGGATCTCAACGCTGGAACCTCCGCTCGCCGATTTGTCGGTCACACCAAAGATGTTCTCTCCGTCGCTTTCTCCATCGATAACCGTCAGATCGTGTCTGCTTCTCGTGACCGCACGATTAAGCTCTGGAACACTCTTGGTGAGTGCAAGTACACTATCCAAGATGGTGATGCTCATTCTGATTGGGTTAGCTGCGTCAGATTCAGCCCTAGCACTCTTCAGCCAACAATTGTCTCAGCCTCATGGGACAGGACTGTTAAGGTTTGGAATCTGACCAACTGTAAGCTGAGGAACACACTTGCTGGACATTCTGGTTATGTCAACACTGTTGCTGTTTCCCCTGATGGTTCTCTCTGTGCCTCTGGTGGGAAAGATGGAGTCATTTTGCTCTGGGATTTGGCTGAGGGAAAGAGACTTTACTCTCTTGATGCTGGTTCCATTATTCATGCTTTGTGTTTCAGTCCTAACAGGTACTGGCTCTGTGCTGCTACTGAGTCTAGCATTAAGATCTGGGACTTGGAGAGCAAGAGCATTGTTGAGGATTTGAAGGTTGATCTTAAGACTGAAGCTGATGCTGGCGGTGTTACCACCACCAAGAAGAAGGTATATTTTTTAATAATCAATATTGACTGTTGATTCGTAGTTAGGAATTAGAATTGTTTATAATCATAATATGCGTTGTGCTTTTGTTTATCCCTTATGCTCTCTGAAATTTATATGTTGACTGACTTGATAGTTGTCATGTTTTTTAAGTTTCTCCTTTTATGTTGAAATGTTTGACTGTTGTTTATTCTTACATTGCAAAGAACAATTGCTGTGTAATTGTTTTCTGACTAAAAGCATGGTTAAGATTGGATGGATTCTGGTTTTTATGCTACCATGTTTTAAGGGTTTCCTCTTGTTTTGAGCTGAAGGATTAACTAATTGGTTTCTGTTCAATTCTGTTAGTTTAACTGACAAGTAACATTGTTAACCATTGATTAGGGTGATTTGTGCTAATGTTTGTGTTGAATTGTTATGCGTGTGACATTGAATTAAATATTTTCTTTTGCTTTGATTTTCCGCTTAAATCTGTTCTTTGATTATTGAAATACTGTGGTTTGATTAGTAAAATAGCAAATGCCTTCCTCTCATTCATGTCATTTTGTGAGATTAATCCATTTAAATTACTTAGCAAAAACCTTTTTTTTTTAAACCAACTTCCAAGTTAATGTTCTAGCATTTTATCCTATAATTCATGTATAGATATTTAAATAATGCCTTCCTTGCGTTCAAGTCATTTTCTGAGGTTAATATTGCAAGATATTTTAAGTTTGTCTCCTTGGTGATATTTATCATCCATGGTTTAAAATGTAATGTTTTCAAGTCATCGATTTACTCCATTTACTTGATAGGCCACCATCCTTGCATTCATATCAATATATTGGATTATTCCAATACATTTCCAAAGTTTGCCATACAGTGTTGCTAATCATTCTTTATTGGTTTGAATTATTTTTTGCACCCTACAAATTACAAATATAATTGTTTGCATCTCATCCATTTATTTGGTTTATTTTTGTAATTGTATTTCAGGTTATCTACTGTACTAGTTTGAACTGGAGTGCCGATGGAAGCACCTTGTTTAGTGGATATACTGATGGTGTTGTTCGAGTTTGGGGAATCGGGCGTTACTAATAAAGTTGCAGTAATGTTATGTTTGAATCAGATTTTATCTTTGCTTTGGATTTTTGAGACAAACTTAGTTATTGCTTTACCGTAGAAACAATTTTAATTTTGATGACAGTGGCTTTGTGGCCTGCTTTATTTATTTTGAAATGTTCTCTTTGTTTCTTTCTTCATCTAAGTAAACAAGTATAATCTTTATTTTGGAATATGCATGAAAGTTTAGTTGAGGCACCATGACACCACCATTACATTGTCCTGCCATGAAGCATTACATATTTATTTGCGTGAGTAATCTAAATGGTTCTAGTTCTATAAATACTTTGTTAGAAGAAACATTTCTTCATTTCCATGGTGCTATGTCTAGGATGAGAAATGTTTAGAGTTATAGTTCCTATAAATACTCTGTTAGAAGAAACATTTCTTCATTTCCATTCTGCTGCTAGGATGAGAAATGTTGAGTTAGTGGCAGCGTAGTCACCAGCGTTCAATCAGAAAAGCTGCTTTGGTCTTGGATAAAAATAGACGCCCCTTGTGGTACCTGGGAGTATTAGAAGTGCATTAGAAGTGTGCTCCATGCCGGAATGTTTGAGAAGTGAAACATTTCTGGAATATTATTCATTTTAATGCCTTTTTTAATAGAAGGAACTTTCATTTTCTAAACTTTCTCTCACGTCAATAGAATCATACAGGTGCTATTGATTTCATTGCTTCTAGTCTAAAGCTTTGTTTAAGCGTAAACATTGTCGATTCTAAGTGCTGTTGGAAATAATATCTGCATTGGAAGACTTTCTAAAACAAGTCGGGGGTATATACAGGACCAATCTGTTACTTTTTGTCATTCACCGACGCCCGTGCGAGATCGATTTACAAACATAACATTTTTTTTTTTGAAGGAACAAATAGAACATTTGTTGGTAAGTTACCAAGCTAGGTTTGAACAGTGTTTACTCTTCGTTTGTTTTGGATGATAAGGCAAATTCATCACAAAAGGGAGTTAAGAGTTACTCTAACAAAATTACTCAAAAAACAAAGTGGGTAGAGTCTGCACTAGTTAAAGTTCGTTTTTCACTATTTGTCTTTGATGAAATATTGTTTTAATAGAACTTTAATAGAACAAATATTTAATAGAACAATTCGAAAATAATTACACCCACATATTGTTTTATTACACCCAAATTTACTTCAAAATTTAATCAAAGCTGCCATATATAAATTTTCTCAAAATTCTTTCTTTATTGTCGCACTCCTATGAAGCTTAGATACTCTAAAATGGAGACATATCTGTATCGGATAACGATACTCTGCGGATGCTCTCGGATACGTACCCACAGAGTATCAGAATTAATTATTTTAATATATATTTTATCGGATACTTATAAGATACTCGACATATACATATAGATACTTATAAGATACTTCAATGGAGATGTATATGATTTAATTTAAGATATGAATCACTATTTTCGATAACCAATTACAAATTATGTTTTGGGTGGATGAAAGTAACGAGAGAGATGAGATAACCTTACATATGAATGAAAATAGAATATGATATATATGAAAACTTTACATTTTTATTTTGATCAACGTGTATTATTTTTTGTAAATTGTGACTTTTACAATTATACAATATTGAAGAGTAATCAATGTTTTTTTTTAAGTATTTTACATGCATATAAATTTTAGTATAAATATTTTGTTAACGTATCTTGGGCGTATCGTATCCTAATTTTAAAAATTTTGCGTATCCGCGTACCCGAATCGTATCGTACCCGTATCCGTACTACGCATCCGGGCTTCATAGTCACACTCTAAACTTTCACCCCTCTCACCATAAACACCATGGATGCGCAACCCATCGCAATGAATGATTCAAGATTCCACCAAAACATACTCTATTGCATATAGGTAAATGAATCCCCCCTCCCCCCCCCCCCCCCCCCCCCTACTTTTCAATGATTTTGAGTTTCTATTTTGTCTTTGTTTTGTCTTCTATGGGGAAGTAGTTCTTCTATGGTGTGTGCGTTAACTATGTTTAAGTGTTAATCCCAAGTTAACATAATTTAAATTTACGTACTCCATCAATTAAAACTTAAAATATGGTTAACTCAAATTAAGTATTAGGTATGTACAATTAAACTTAATTTAAGAATGTGCAAACTGTTAACTAATAAAGTTTAAGTATGTAGACTTAAACTTAGATTAGGTATGCACAAATGATAACCAAATGTTAACGTTGTTTAAATTTAAGAATGACTAAATCGTTTAAAATAAGGTCAACGCAAACTAAGTTTATGCTTGTACATGTAAACTCAATTTACGTATATACAAACTACTACCTTTACCATTTATTTTTATGGGCTTTTTTTTTTTTCTCTCCAAGCTACTTCATTCAATTTGTTTTTGCTACTTCTCTAAACCCAATTTGACTATTTTGTTCTCTCCGGTAAATGGACGTTGAAGGAGAAGAAAAAGCTGCAAAACATATCAAAAATGAAAATTGAATGTTACCTTTTTAAATTGGGAAAAAAAAACTGCAAAGAAATGAGGAGAAAGTTGTACGATTGGGTTTTCGAAGATTACGAAGAGTGGGTTTCGGTGAAGAAAAAACGAAGAGGTGCGTATTCTTTGGGTTTGGGAAGGAGGAAACACATATTAGGTTTTAGAAGAGATTAAGGGGCTTGTGTTAATCTAGATGAATAAAATGATACAATGGAAATGAGGTAAAAAAGTAAATTTGTGTTCATCTTTTTTTTTTTTTACAGGGGGCAAACCCAAAAGTGCCTATATTACAGGGCTAAAACACTATTAACCCTTTATTATATTTTAAGGATACTTTAGTCAATTTAGGGCGTATCTAGGTTTTATTGGGGTTGTAACTAGAAATTTTCTTTTTTCTATGATCATATATATATAGGCCCCGTTTGGTTTGAGCTTATTTTGAGCTTATGTAAATAAATAAGCTTTTACTTTAATTTATAAACTCTCACTAACGAAAATTGTATCTTCATAAACGGGTTTTTCATAAACTACCTTAAAAACTTATAAATAGTACATAAAAACTTATTTATTTGCATAAGCTGTTTTATATAAGCTCTAAAATAAGTTAATCCAAACGGGCCAACCACGTTTCGTTTGAGCTTATGAAAAATAGCTTATCTAAATAAACAAGCTTTTATTTTAATTTATAACCTGTCACTAACGAAAATCGTATCTTCATAAACTATTTTTTCATAAACTACCTTAAAAACTTATAAATAACACAAAAACTTATTTATTTGCATAAACTGTTTTATATAAGCTCTAAAACGGGCCCTAAATAAGCACGATTTCTAATATATGTTGAACTACAGTGATTATTTATTCCTACTAATTGTTAATTAAAGCAGAGCTACTCCTTGATTATTTAAGTTCCAAATTAGAAGTCGGTGACATTTAATTGGTGGATAATCTAAGGAACAAGTACCCATTAAAAGATTCATGTGCTGAAGAGGTTTGGTTGCACACCAGACAGAAAGTCTACTACAAGTGTATTCCACCTCAGCATGGAGATGAAATCAGAAACTGTGATCCAATTTTATGGATCAACATCATTATTTTTGTTGGCTGAATGAATCCCTCCATAGTGGCTTCTAAAACCTATTTGGTATAAAAGTTTGTTAGTAAACAATACTTATTTAGATTTAGATGTTCTTCACATGGCATATATAAGTCTTATGTACCCTTATGTAATTTTTGAAGAAAACCCTTGATGTAATTTATTCTTTCATTATCAATTCTATCTTACTTACCTCTTATCTCTTATGAACGGCTTCTATCATTATTAGTAATTTGTTATCAGATAATATTTACTCCAATGATAAAAATGTTTTAGAGACTATTTGTTTGGTAGAATGAATAATATCTCGACTCAAAATATTATTTATAAGAGATATTATTGGTAGAATGCAATCTTAATGTATTTGATCGTATTTTAATATGTACTTTCACTAATGTAAATATCCAAATATTATCAAAAAAACAATTGATTTGATAAATTAAGTAAAACAAGCACACTCCAAATACATAATCTCTTATCTATTTTATCATGCTTCTAAATTACGGTCCACAACTACAATTGCAACTGCAATATAATGATTTTAGAGGTCTCCACAATAACATCAAAATTGTGATTTCGTCTGCATCAACCACATTTACCATAACTGCATGGGATATTTAAAATCATGTTTTTTTTTACCATATCACAAACACAAACAATATGTATCACTGATTTTCCAGCTCATGTATGCCATTATATTCACCTGGACCACACCACCAACTCTTTTGTATTCAAATGTACTTCACTTGGACTAAGAGTCATGTCACCATCCTCCAAGTTACTTTGTGGAAAACGAGAACTTGGACCATGTTAGATTAGATTCACAGACAGTGACAAATCTTCAAAAAATAAGATATGCAGAGATTATTACAGTAAAACTATATAAATGGTCAGGGGAGAAAACATGTGATGAGTCCAGAAAAACATACTGTTTAATTTTTCTTCTTGAAATTGCCAAATAACTGTGCTTCTTATGAGAGAATGGTGAGAATTGAATAAAGGACAAAACACAAAACATACACATGAATAATCACTTCACAGAGAGCTATATTAAGACCATATGCAAGGGATATGAGAGGTGAATTAGCATCAAGAAAAAACCACTACTGTCCAAGCCATATGCTTCAGTGTCTTCCACTATTAATGAGCTTTTTATATAACTATTTTGTTACACTGGATACTTAATATTTTGTTTACTTTTCTTTGTCCTTGTTCCTTCAAGTGTTAGACCTATAGAATGCAAAATCATACCAACAATCTTATTGATTGGCCCTTTGGGATTTAGCTTTCTCAGATAAATCTTTTGTGATTCTTAGCACACCCCATTTGCATTTGTAACATGATCATTTGTTTTAACATGATAGAAAACAAATTATAACTGCACCACGTACACACTACAAATTATCATGTAAAAACAAATTATAACTGCTTAATCAATGACTTGAAATTGATATAACAAAAGGATTGGTTGCAATCACTGTATGAGACTCCATCAGTCCTAAATTATATGTTGTTTTAGGGGAAAAAATATCGTCTTAAATTATAAGTCCTTTTACAATTTCAATAAAGTAATAATGTTAGTTTTCCTATTATATCCTAAATATTTATCACTCTTGCTTCTTTTCATTCTTTGGTTTATCTTCCTCATACTATTAATAAAAGGATAATTTTGTAAAATAATTCATAATTTCTATTTACATATACAAAATTGATTACATTTCTTGATTTGTGTGTGATATTGGTAAAACGACTTATAATTTGGGCAGAAGGAGTAATAGACTTTATATGATGATTCTAATTTAATTAAAAATTTATTACATTTCTTGATTTGTGTGTGATATTGGCAAAACGACTTAGAATTTGGGCGGAAGGAGTAATATACTTTATATGATGATTCTAATTTAGTCAACTAATCATAATCAATTAAGGAGTGCTAAGAACATTTTAGGCTATATTACACTTTTGGCCCCGTAAATTATTCTTAGATTTTTCTTTGATCCTTTAGGTTTGTTTTGTTTCATGTTGGTAAGCTAAACGTTATACAATTTGGCCCCTTAAATTTTTTTGTTTCTCAGTCCATTAAAGTTGGACACTTTGGTAATTTAAGTAACAAATATTACGACATTTTAGTCCCTGATAGGAGTGATGGAAATGTCTAAAGTTTGTAATTTAAAGGGTTAAAATATCTAATATTTGTAAGTTAAGTGATCAAAATGAAACGAAAAAAACTAAAGGGATCAAATTGTCTAACATTTGTAATTTAAAGGACAAATATGAAACGAAAAAAACTTAAGAGACAAAGCAAAACTTATAATTAACTTAAGGGATCAAAGGTATAATTTAGCCAACATTCTACTACTCCACTCTTTATTATTTATAAGAGAAACTATATTATTTAGATTCATTATATAAATGATGTATTTAGTCTATATTATGAGTTAAATACATCATTTATTGAATAAATCTAAAAAAAAAAATATCTTCTTAAAATAGAGACCAAAAGAAGTATTTTCAACAACATTTAACGACATGACATTCACTCTAATTTAATAAAATCAAGATGACTCACACACTTTAAAAATAAGTCTCATATAAGTTTCCCATAAATTCGATCATAAAAAAAAAACTTTAAAAAAAAATTGTGTTCATGACACTCCTCTGATCAATTTCCAACTAATGATAACCAACTTGCAATTACCAACAATATTTAACTAATTCTAGCAACCATGCAAATTCATTTTTGGAGGACCACATTTGTGAGCTAGTGTGAGGAGGAGCTTCACTATGTATGTACTTGCCATTTGTGTCTTAATTAATTAATTTAACATCAGAAGAGTTCAAATTTTGACAGCAAATTGAAGGCTTTTGCAATGGTATTTTACCACGTGCCAACAAATTTGATTATAAAAGTTCAGAACAACTTTGCGTCAAAAACAAAATAAAAGATAAAAAGTTGAATGACAACCAATCTAAATTTAAACCGACGAGAAGGATTAAAAAGTGGTCCTGCATGCATTAGAGTGATATCAACATTGGACTACATAATTACAAAAATATGGCAGATTCTAATAAATAAACAAAATATCGAGGATTGAATAGAAGAAAATGAACTTGAAGGGATCAATAAGCACTTTAAATAATTAGTGGTCCTGCATTAGAATTAGAATACATACAAGAACAAGACCCAATTGACCAATCACATGCCCATTTATCGAAATATCTTGTATATAAATAAATAATTAAAAAGTGATAGATTGATCAAGTTTAATTGTACTTGCTTTGTCAAAAGAAAGAAAAAAAAATTAAGTTCAGTTGTACTTGGATCTCGAAATCCTCAGACCAGTGGTGTTACTGTGTTAGTTCAGTTATTCACACATGCAAACAATATAAAATAAAAGTATGCTCGTTTGGAAGAATATATATAGGAAAGAAGTATTAAACAATTTTTCTAAAATATAAATACAGGAAATAAACATTATTAAACAGTTAAAAATTGCTAGTATCATGTCATAATATAGAAATTGTTAAGACATCGTCCTTTGCAGTAGACCAGGACTAACGGCTAGAGTAAGGATATTGCACGATTGAGGATGGGGACGACGACAGTTCCTTCGAGGGATTGGTGTATCCGTAAATACACTAACACTTAAGTTATTTTGTGACCAACGTTTCAAGGTTTTGGGATTTTTGAGAATGTGTACATTAACCTATGTCATGCGTCTAAGGTTTTTCAGGTGGATTTCCCGAGCATTACTCTAGGTGTGATTTCATGGATCGATATTTGATTTTCATATATGACTCTGATGAAATCATGCAATTTGTTTGGGTTCGTCTTTAGGACACATCCATAGCATAGTCTATTGTGGTTAGGTCCATTAGCATATTGAACTTAAACTCAGTCTAGAACATATCTCAAGTCTCACCAATTCATAAACTTACAATATAAATGCATCCATTGATTTTCTTTTTATTATTAAAATTTCTTACTTTATAATTAATTAGCATATTGAACCCTAATATATATAGATAATTCTAAAAAAAAAATCTAAAAATTCATCTTTAGACTATCCAACTTTCATCATATTTTTTTCCCTTTTTTTAGCATGAACCCCTTGCAACTACTTGTTCTTCATGTAGAACTGGTCTTATAGTTGTCATCCAGCTCAGCTTCCTCCATCGGTGCTTCATACAAATAACATCCCCTGAGGACCACCAATGAAGATGGTCAAGTCTTGGAACAAGCTAGGCTTAAAAAGGTTACAACTTCTGGGATTATTTTCGTATACTCACAAGACCAAATATAAACCTTTTAAGTACACTTACAAAATATTAATTTTATGTTTATTTTTTAGGTTTTAAGACTGATGTCTCTTGATGCATTTCATTTTTCAAACATGAAAAATTAGAAGTGTAACCATCATTTCTGTAAATTTATAACATGCATCCGGATCGTTTCATAAAAGATAAATATTAATGAGTGATTTCTTACGAAGTCAAATATAAAAATATTGTACCAAAGGTAATTTATACAATTCTTTAAAATTTTAAATAATATTTTTTTCAACACTAAACTTTTTTTTATCAAAGTAAATTTAAATCAAAAGTATGGTGATTAACCTAAGTTTTTTTTTTGAACAACACTAGCCTAAGAAATGACAACACTCTAAGTGAATGAGCAACTGTATTCGCTTGTCGACAAACAAACTTAACCATAAGCTAAAATCAAGTGATAACAAATTCCTAATACCCCTCAATAGAACCAAACTCCGACTTGAGAAAAACCTAGGCTATGTACCCACTTAATAGCTGCAAGCATTGCCATCCTTTTTACACTAGTGCAAATCAAGGATACAAGACCTATTTTTTTAGAGATTTAAGACCACTTTTGCACAAAAACAGGTCTAAAATCTTTAAAAATCAAGTCTTGTATCCCTGATTTGCACCAGTGTTACCTTCATGAATCTTGTGTGCGCGGAGACAAACTCATGAGTTCCATCTCACAAGCACACATCCAGCACTCGTTGTTCTACAACTTGAGTGAAAAGCCTGCATCTAAGTTTATTTTTAGATTGTGTTTCATGTATATACGTTTTTTTATATATAAAAGCTCTAAGGGAACACGTTGTGTGGATCATATATTTTAACAATTGTGTTATTTAGACATACAATTTTTTATATTGTTGTACATCTTCTAATCAAACATCGTACATTGGCCAAAAATTGTGAAATACTTTGACGGTCTATAATGTAATGTTCTTTCTAGATTAATGTAAAAAAAAAAAAAAAATTTTTTTTTAATTTTTTCAAATAG
>Ga0228710_1005282_pt1 | contig 20113 bp, 10 predicted proteins | sample MedpolnodulmetaG_FD_177995 | JGI IMG/M metagenome (GOLD analysis project Ga0228710, IMG submission 177995) | Root nodule microbial communities from Medicago polymorpha collected in Santa Monica, California, United States - pink nodules | ecosystem: Host-associated > Plants > Roots > Nodule... | reverse complement strand
TTTTTATTTTTTTTTTTTTTTTTTTTATTTTATAAATTTCTTTTTTTTTTTTTTTTTTTTTTTTTTTTTGTAAAATGGTCATTTTATGATTCATTATAATTAATAAAAATACGCTATTCCTCGATTATCCTTTAAAAAATTCCTACATAAAGATTTATAAACTGATTTTGAAAAGAAAAAAACCGAGTGGATTGAGTGTGTCATGAGTCAAAAGTATCATTTAATGTGTGTTGACTCTGTGTTATTAAAATGAAATAAAAAATTGAGAATATTAAAAATGTTAAGATAGTGAACAAATTCATAAATTTTTGTTCAACGAAGAAAGAGGAAATAAACTATAATCATCTCAACCAAAATAATGAAAATAAACCTGAAATAATTCTATTATGTGATTTTCTTTATAATCATCTCTTACTATTGCAAAATTTAAATAGACTACATATGTTAAATAAATTCTACTTGAGGAGAATGACATTTTTCACCGATTGATTTGCTTAAATTTTAAATTTCCAAGTTTCCGCAAAACAAAAAAGTGATTCCACTTTTTCGTAAATTTTTTTGTCAAGAAGTTTCTGTAATGATTTATTTAACGTTATTGTCTTTTTTGATTTATTTTAATGTTTTTTGTAAGAAAGATTTATTTTAATGTTTAACGTCATCATCTTTAAATTGTGACATATTTTTTAGTTTAATTCTAATATTTTTTTTGGACAAAGTTTGACTCTAAAATACTAAATTTTTTCATTCAGAGAAGAACATTCTTAGTCCAAAAGTAAGCAAGATAATCAAGGTTATGCAAATTTCTAAGTGGATTACTACTTTTCCAAATAACAAATAAACAAATATTAATAATTTTGTTGGACAACTAATATGGAAGGGAAGGGAGTTTAATCCTCCCACTCTAAAAAAAATTAATAAGGAAGGGGAAGTATAAATCATAATCAAAATCAAGATATTAAAAGAAGAAGAAGAAGAATAAATTAATAATTTTCTTTTGAACATAAGAATAATATAAACTAATAGCTTGAATTTTATATAAATGGACAACATTTGTTTGATCACAATTTTTCGAAATATTGTTCCATGTAAAGGGAGAAGTGAGTGCCAAATGGCAACTATCAACAGTTTCGATTGTTTACCACGGGAAGAAGGAAGTGGCGCGTGTTAGAAGACGTAAGATATGCGCGTGGTAGAAGTAATGGAATGGGACCTAGATATTGGTGTGACGGAGTTGTCAGTAGTTTCGCAATGCCGTACATCCGTACAAAGGACAAGCTACCGACCCACTTGCTTGTTTTGATGACTCACGCAAAGACACCATCCACACTTTCTGACAGTGATTTCCATTAATTTGTACATGACCCCCCTAACCATTCTTTCTCAATGTTTCCCTCATTTCTATTCTTAATATGTCCCTCAATCATAATCCATTTCTGTTTTTCCAATAAAAATTTAAAGTGAAAATTCAAGACTAAAAAAAGTTTATAAATGTATTTATATTTATCTTACTTCAAAGATAAGATATTAGTGGAGCTCGAACTAATGTCTTTCATGTCTAAGGTCTTTTCTCAAACAAAATTGAAAATTTCATCTAATGAGGTATATAAGGAAATTATATGCTTATGGTTTAATCGGTTGTTTTTATGATTGGTTTATGGGATACTTTAAAAAAAAAGTTTATGGGATAAATTGATAAGAAAATTCAAAGAATGTGAAAGAATGTCCCACATAAGAATGCTAAAAATTGATGTACTTTCATAATTTAAAATCTACTCGCGGTCAACTTAACGGAAATGTTAATGGAAACTAAATAATCGAATATAAGAATAGTTTAAAAACCTTTTAAATTGGTTTTTAATAATTTAAGGACTACATTGAAAAGAAAATAATAATTTAAGGACTACATTGATAAGAAAATGATACTTTAAGGACTAATCGACCGTTTCTTTCTATTTTTATTATGTCCTTGCTAATACTCCATCTGTTTCAAAATAAGTGTCGATTTAACCAATTGCACACAAATTAAAGAGTGGAATAATGTTGTCCAAAAGTATGATACTTTTACTAAAATAGCATCGCTAGTTATTGGTGTATTTGTCATCGTTATAAATTAAAGTACAAAATGATACTTTGGAAGTTGTGTGGACAATAATAATTAAGGGTACTATTGGAAAAAAGTAATTAATAGTACATTAAAAAGTGAGAATGACATTCATTTTAAAACAAATTATTTTTGCTAAAGCGACATTCGTTTTGAAACGCAGGGATTACTATTCTTTATGAACTCCTCCACCCCATGGTTGTCATAAAATCAATGCAGGATAACTTCATCCAAGGATTCTCCACCCCATGTTATTTGAGTTGTGCTTTGGACCATAAGAATTGGAGTGAAAATTGCCCAATTCTTGAATTTGAAGCAGATCAAATTCGAAATGTATTGGAAAGTCATAGTTGACATGGTCCATGATTGCAGTTATGTAAATGTTTCAATTCTTCCCCCTCCTTTAAGATATTGTATTTATTTTCCAACACATTGATTGATGGACATCAATAATACATGTTTACCACTGGACAATATTGATTTTTGTGGTCAATATATGCCACACCTATTTCTTTGAAGGAACTTTTTAAAATGTCGTTCCCTTAATTTTGCTTGATGATGCTTAGAATAGATGTGCTCAACATTAACTAGTTTCTTAATTTAATTCTCCCTTTTGAACAAAAGATATATTTTCATTTTAAAATCGTCATTGAAAAATTTGGAGACTCAATTTATATTTTCTTATAGACTGTTACTTTTTCCACCTAATAAGTTTCTCATGCACCTTAATCGAATTTTAAAACCTAAAATGTTTCAATTTGTTTTTGGATATTTTTATGAGGTGTTCATGTCATTCAAATTCTATAATCTGAACTGTATAGTGTACGCAAGAAGCTGATATGTGGAAAAATAAACCGTTTTTTTTATTTGCACTACAAAAATCTTCACATATAGAATCTGGCCCACTTGTTTTAACTGGGCCTGGGCTGTATGAATTTGGTGACACCATACATGACACAAAAAATTGGTTTTTGTTCCCCTAATTATTTACTTTGCAAGTCCCCTCTGTCTCATGTCTATTGGCTTTGTCCCAACAATCACAGGACTCTAATTAAGAGGGATGCTTCTGCGTAGGACCCATATATATGTTCTTAGTTGTTTGTTTTAATGTCACAAATTGGTTAGACTTTCAAATCAGGATTAGACTACAAATGAATAGACTACAAAGAAGTTATTTGTGTTAGAATTTCTTCTAATATTTTGTGGCCTGTAATCAATTGTTGGTTTTGGTTTTAATAAAAACGAACTGATGTTGTGATCCATTTGATGATGCTTAGGCCATGATAAAAGTGATCAATAAATAATGGACTTTTGGGCACTTAATCTGATTTGTGTAGAAACATAGTGTAGGCCCAAACACTAGGTCCATGATGAGTGGTACCTAGGGTTGCACGGTTATAAATAGAGAGGTTAGGTCCCCTTTGCCATCACTCTGACTATTCTGCTCATTAGCGGTTTTCCCCATTGAAAACCCCTAAGTTTGGAGTATATGAAAGGTAAAGGAAGACTTTATCTCAAATCTCGGCGAGTCCGATGATCATGGTTTCCAAGTAAGTGTGTTTTAATTTCATATAATAATTCGATCTTGATGATTAAATTGTTTACAATTTGATTGTGGAATAATATCCAAAGTGATAAGACTAAGTAATCAACTACTAGCATGTTAATTTTGTAAATAAAAAAACTACAACCATATTGATTGATTATCGTATGACAATTGCCAATTTGTATGAGCTAATCCGTTTTTATGAAATTGGACGCTCGACTCTCGTAGTAAAGATATACTGGTAATAAAAAAACACGATTTTTTTAAAAGGAAAAAAGGATAATAATTAAAGCTTTGCTATTTTACATGATAATCGTGGGCCAAAAGTTACAAGTGTTCTTAAAAAAATAAGAAAAAAAAGTTATATTATTAGTAAAGAAAAAGTATATATGGTGACCTTTTGGTGTTGAACCAAGGACATCTAACAAACAATATACCAACGTGCTTCTCGACCAAATGACCATCCTAATACTTTTGAAATATTTGCATGTTCTTCGTATATATTGGATATTTTTTATGTATTATACAAATAAAAAAAAATATTTTAGGCTCTAAAATTTAGTATTATACAAATAAAATTTACACCCTTTAAAGAACGGTCATGTATTCGAGTGATATCAGAAACAAGTAACCTTTTAGATTATCAATTATTAAATTATTAACATGTATGTTTTTTTTTTTACAATATAGATTCATGTGTTATATTTGGTTGCTCCTCTCTAGTCATTGTGAGATTATCATTCACACTTTTTTTGACAAGTTATCACTCACACGTTAATTCTGACAATCTTCTCTCATGTGTTAATATCCCACGTTACTATACTTGCGCACCATCGTAGCAACAAAACACGCCACCACTCCGTCAAGAAGACTTTCTATGCAGATCAAATATACAATGTTTTGCACTCTCACTTCTTCCACCATCCTGAATTAGACTATGATATTACTTTATTGAGTCTTGGCGAGAGTTTGAGTAATTATCATATTAAATTAAGAATAACCATATAAATGAACTAAATATCGCATTTTCACCAAAAACTAAAAGATATTTGGTATATAAGTTGTGTCATTCATATTTTATCCAATATACACACCCTCATTCAATGTGAATATGTGACTCACACTTGATATACCAACAATATATCATTCAATTGTGAGTCCAACTATTCATTAAGTATATATAAGTAAGACTCGATAACCGAATATAACAATTCTGGTTTATAAGTCGGTTTTGAACATCTTAATAGACCGATCGATAAGTTTGAATAACATTGAGTTTGCATGTAGGATATTATTTCAACCCCAATAACCTCAATCATTCTTAACTCTTAATTCCTCGTAAGTCACTAGCAAATTTCGGGGAAAAAATTGCAAAGACATTACACACATTATTATATGAGAGGACATAAAAAAAGTTTGGTCCAAGCTTGGGCGTTGAATTCCAATACTTGACTTGGAAGAAATTTGACAAGTACAACCGTACATAATTCAACAAGTTTGGTCACCCACTACCGTTAAAAAAGATAGTTTGATAATTCGTTTCCACTCTCTAGACTCACCTATATTCAAGAAAACGATTCGTTCAAACAGCCACCACTCTTATTATAGTCCTTTTCATTTGTGGAAATTAATTAACGTTAGTCCTACCAATGCTTCTGGTAAACTACTTAGTATAAAAACACATGTTATAAACTAACTTATCAGTTATCTACTATTTTATTTTAATTTATATTTAGAATTGGCCATCTCAAAGTCGTGTTTTGTAGTTTTCCAGGAAACTTCATACTAAATTAGTTGATTGAATTTGTAGTGTATAGTAAAATCAGCGGTTGAATTAATTTATAAATATGAAATGATATAAAATTGATATATTTAATTAATATTTATTTATTTTCCATTAAGATTACAAAAGTAAAATTGAGATACCAATGATAAACTATAATCTACTTGAATTAGCGTATCAAAAACACTACAAGTTGTTAAAAATAAGTTACAAGCTCATAAAATTTGTTGGTTCAAAAACGGGTCTTTTTAATCAAATGAGCTTATGACACATAACCTATAAGATATAAGTTAAAAAATGAGTCTTACTAAACAAACTCATAAAATGTAATTACAACATTATAAAAGAAATATTGACTATAACTATTTAAAAAAGTTGAGTTCGATGTTGACCATGTTTTAAATGGCCAAATTCATTAATAATTGATGTTGTACTAAATAAATAAATAAACACACAAGTAACATTTCTTTCAGTGTGTGAACTATTGAGTTATTTGTAAGGAATCCATTGTTTGTTTTGCTTTAGATTCTTGCATTGTATTGATCTTTTTCATTGCAGACAAAGTTCCCTTTGTAGTTTCTGCAGAGGCTGGAAGCGCCAAACAAGAAAAATAAATTTATCAATCAAGTAATAATTGTTTAACTTTCTTAGTTCTACAAATTAATTTTGACAAATAAACTTGTTTTTAGAGGGTTGTGTTAGAAAATTGACAATCAACGTAAAACTTAGTCGAATCTCTATATAACATGGATCAAATACATTGTAGTGTGAATACCGGCTTGTTGCCAGGACATTGTATGACTCGAGTATAATGTCAATGAGCAAGGGTGGATGCATCACCCACATGGATGTAGTGACAAATAAACAAGGATTCCCACATTTTTGTAAATAGTTGTGGGCGATGAAGTTAGTTCATGAGAGTGAGATTTGTTTTAAACAATAGAATATAAGCAGTCTTACGTAAGAATTGGATATATCAATATTTAAGATTTTGTGTACTAGCAAAGTTAGATAAAAAATATGGTAGAGATCAACATTATTGTTGACGTGGAGTGGAAGAAGAATATTATGGCCGTAAAAATGGTAGGAGATCAAATCATAACCCTAAAATTTTTAGCTGAATAAGACACCTTTAATAATATTAGTACTTGTTGTGAATTCGATGAAAATCACATCAATAAATACTTGATGTGTGGAGCAAGTAATAATCAAGCAACCAAAAAAAAGTGCATGGAAGTTATAAACACAAGCAAAGGTAGAAAATAACGAGAGAAAGAAAGAGAGAACACAAAAGAATTTGTTTACCCAGTTCGGTCCAAAACTGACCTAGTATGGGGGAGAGAGCAGCTCTCCATCCATCAAATTTTGAGTGATACTACAACATTACTTTCACAACTCATGTATAAGCTTAGAAGAACACCTTAAAGTAAATTTTTAGAAAGATTTAGAAAGGCTTAATTGAAGATGTACAACTAGGAGGGAATAAAAATCTAGTATAGGATCTATATGGACATGTAAGGAGTGTATCGAGAGGTTTTTATGGCTTGCATCAGGGGTATCGTCTCACTGAGGTATATGAAGAGGTGTTGCTCGAGAAAATTAGAATTTGTCAAGAGATGAGAATGTTGCACTAGATGTGTGGTATGACTAAACAAGATAAGATTAGAAATGAAAACAATAGAGAGAGATGGAGCGAGGGAGGGAGGGGGGGAGGGAGAGAGAGAGAGAGAGAGAGAGAGAGAGAGAGAGAGAGAGAGAGAGAGAGAGAGAGAGAGAGTAGCACCTACAGTAGAGAAGATAACGGAAACTTAGGTTGTTTAAGCATGGAGAGAGAAAACTAGATTAAGTACTAACAGGAGCAGATCATATGGATGATTGTCAAATCCCAAGAGGCAAATGAAGGCCTAGAAAAACTATAAGAGAAACTATCAAGAAAGATCTAGAAACTATTGAGTAGAATAAGAATGATACATGATTGATTATTATGGTTTCGTTTGATTTATAATCATATTATTTTTAGTGGAGTAAAGCTTTGATTGTTGTTGTTATATAAAGTTACTCCCTTAAGAGATGAAATTTTAGCCATTAAACAACTTGATAAAAAATATAATCATGAGATAGTTTTTAGGGTTAAATATGTTTAGTCAAAATCATGAGATATAAAGTTTCGACCCCATTGAATCTTAATGACAATTTTAGTCCTTTTTAATATTGTATTTTGTAAGAATAATATCTATTTTAAATTTTTGTTTTTACAATTAAAGGATGATTTTAGTACTCGAAATAAATGTAAATATAAACTAAAAATTTATAAATTATTTTAAATGATTAAATTTAAAAGTTGGTGAATTTATAAGAATTTGAACACATTTAACCTTATCTATGGAAAAAAATATTTAACCATAATTTTCATTATGGCTGTGTTTTAGTTTCTAGGTATTTCGCTGGCAGGGTTTTTGAATTTCTAGGGGTTTGGTACAAGAGAATTGAACTTGCTCATCTGTTAATAGGGGAAATCATGAACATTGTTTGGTCTGAATATCTAAGAAGGCATGTGATATATAGAACTTAGAAGTTCTTCTTATTGATTTCTTGTTATTAGATTTGCATATTTGAGTTTATCAATTGACATAAGCACTTGTTATCTTGTTTGAGAGAACTTATGAAAACAAACAGCTTTTGACATGTTCATAAGTTGTTTTCAACTTATTTCCATTAGTTATCCAGAGTAACTTATGAAAACAGATTATAGATTATGCAAAAACTGTTTGACTTTATTTTATCTTGTATGGTAGAAATAGCTTAATTTTAAGAGCTTATATGATAAGCTGCAAAATAAGTTGTTAATCCAAACAGGGCTGTATGTCTAGGGCTGCTAGTTGTTACTACATTGGTAGTAGTTAGTTTTGTTCATGCGTGAGCATGATGCATAATCGGATCCAGAACCAAAGTAAACTTTTGGTATCATAAATTTGTTAAATTTGATCACATTTCTAAGCACCTGAAGCACCTGAAGAAAAAATATATCTCACATTTCTAACCAAAGTAAACTTTTGCCATATCATCCAAGATACATGAGAAAGAACCATATTGCTCTAAGAATCTATTATTTTTAATGAAACATTTCTTCTTTTGAATGCTTTCCACTCCCTTCCGTCCCTCTTTTGTTTGGTTTTTAGACCATAGTCAGTAGTCACATAATTCATTACAGCGATTAGAGAAACACGAATTGTTATCATAGTCGTATTATACGTGGTAGTTTTGCGAATTGGTTTGTCCAAATTCTTTTATAGCATTTCTATCCTTAGTTCTGTTTTAGAGGCTTTCACCTGATCTTTATATATCTTGCAGTAAAATAAGATCATTCAAAATGTTTAATAGTGTGCTTTATATCAGTGTTGTCTATAGCACGCAATGGCCATGCATCCCATGGCCGCCACAGGACATGCAGTCGTGTAGCAGTTTTAATGTGGCGGTCATCGCAGCCCACTATAGCAGCTAAAATAGCAGATGCCACAGCCGCTACAACTTGATAAGTTTTATACTTTTGTTGAATATGTTAGTTATATCTCAATGACGAAATTTTTCTTAGCTGGGGACTGAGTCTGAGATTAACTGTCCATGATAGAGATGCCGGAAGACCACAACTGGAAGAGGGGAGGGGAGGACATCGGAAAAGGCACTTAGGGGCAATTAGTTGCCTATAAGGGGGAAAACATTCAGAAAATATCATCTGATTCATTTGCTTGAAATTAGTTACATTATATTTTCTTGAATATTCATGAAGCTTTTGGGTTTGAGTATTGCAGTTTGTACCGTGAACAAAATGAAATCGTTAGCACTACTAAAAAAATATATTTTATGTTACTTTTAGTAGTTTATAATTTTATAGGAGTTAAACTTACAAAATTCAAGTTTAATTCACCTGTTATACTTAGGCTATAGTATGACTTACTAGATTCACCTGAGCAATATGATGTTAGCTGAGTTTATACTTGATTTGATTATTTTGTGTTATTTGGATGACATTGTTTTCCATCAGAAGAGAGAGAAAATAATGATTTAAAGGTCAAAACCGCATCCGAACGGTATGTTAATACTTGATACGGTGTTGGACCTCTTAATCATTACTTTCCTCCCAAAAACATATATTATTGTTATATTTGTTGTTTTGTGTACTTCATGAATTTGTTGTACTGATTTGATAATTTTCTAATTTTAGAATTCGTATACTGCTTCCTTTTAAAAAACTTTGTTGTTTGATTGATAATTGGGGAAGGTAATTTGTATAATTTTGTGAGAGTGAATCATCAACTTCGTCCTTGTATTTGTACGAATTGGTCAAATTCGTCCTCCAATTTAACGAAATATCAAAATAGTTCCTGAATTTGTAAAATGTCAATCAATTTAGTCCCTCCATTCAATTAGAGTGTTAAGGGTGCTAATGTGGTCGTTAACCTCTCACATGTCTGATGCCACATAAGCAGAGACTAATTTGGCTGATAGTGACCAAAATTTCCAAGGACGAAATTGATTGAATTGCAGAAAATGTTCTTTCCTTCCCAACGACTCTTTCTTTCTTTCTTCCCCAACGACTCTTTCTTTCTTCCCAACGGCTCTTTCTTCCCCAAATATATAAAATTGGAATCCGAATTTTACAATATTGATTACACTCCAAAACCTCCAAAATTTCTTCTATTAATTACTGTCAACGTTCTTCCTCAATTCAAAAAACTCCAAACCCTAATTTTTTTGATTGAATTTGAAAACCAGAATCCCAATTTTTTTTATGGAATTGGTGTTGGTCATGGAAGAAAGACAAGATTGATGGAGAAGGTTCAGTCCATGGTTAAGGCTAAGGAAAATGACAATGATGAAGGTTTGGAAGTGAGTGTAGGCTGATTAAGAGTTTGGAGGGCAAGGTTGATGGACAAAGTTGATTGTATAGGAAGTGAGCGTAGGCTGATTATCTTTTTGGAGGGCAAGGATGATGGACAAAGTTGATTGTGTAGGAAGTGAGCGTAGGCTGATTAAGTTTTTGATAGTCATAATTTGCTTGTTTAAGTTTTTTAACATGCTACTATATTGTTCTACGTGTGTGTAAAGCTGTAGTGAAAAGAGGTTGAAGATAAAAGAAAAGTAGTCTTTCTGTAATAATTTTATCATCATATTAGTCCCTGAATTATTTGTTTAACTATCAAATCGATCCCTGCATTATATTAAAAAACCATCAATAAGTCATTGAATTATATAAACAGAAATCAATTTGATCCTTGAAGTAGCCTCTGCAATGTCCCACAAACATAACTCATCAGCATTCAATTTTGTCCAAACACAAAATTCACCACGAACATATTCCAGCCTCTGATACTCATGTCCCTCTAAACCACCATCGTGTTGCCAAAATCTGTGATGCAGGAGGATTAACGTAATATTGTCTTCCATCCTACGGATTTTGGCAACATGGTGGTGGTTTAGAGCGAGATGAGTATCAAAGGCTGCAATATGTTCGTGGTGAATTTTGTGTTTGGGAAAAAATGGATGCGGATGAGTTATGTTTGTGGGAGATTGCAGAAGCTACTTCAAGGATCAAATTAATTTATGTTTATGTAATTCAAGGACTTATTTGATGACTTTTTAATACAAGGATCGATTTGATAGTTAGACAAATAATTAAGGGACTAATTTGATGGTAAAATTATTGCAGAAATGCCACATTTCGTTCATCTTCAACCTCTTTTCATTACAACTTTATACACACCTAGAACAACACAGTAGCATGTTAAAAAACTCAAAGAAGCAAATTATGAGTATCAAAAACTTAATCAACACAAGCAAATTATGACTATCAAAAACTTTGTCCATCAAGCTTGCCCTCCAAACCTCATCATTGCCACTTTCCCTAGCCTTAACCATGGACATAACCTTCTCCGTCAATATTGTCTTTCTTCCATGACCAGCACCAATTCCATTAAAAAAAAAAATTGGGATTCTGGTTTTCAAAATCAATAAAGAAAATTAGGGTTTGAAGTTTTTTGAATTGGGGAAGAACGTTGTCACTAATTATTGGAAGAAATTTTGGAGATTTTAGAGTGTAGATTAAAGACTGTAAAATTAGGGTTCCAATTTTATATATTTGGGGAAGAAAGAGCCGTTGAGGATGAAAGAAAGAGTCGTTGGGGAGGAAATAACATTTTCTGCAAATCAATCAATTCCGTCCTTGTAAATTTTGGTCACTATCAGCCAAATTAGTCCTTGCTTATGTGGCATCTGACATGTGAGAGGTTAATGGTCACGTCAACACCGTTAACACTGCAATTGGACGGAGGGACTAAATTGATTGACATTTTACAAATTCAAGGACTATTTTGATATTTCATTAAATTGGGGGTAGAATTTGACCGATTCGTGCAAATTCGGGGACGAAGTTGATGATTCACTCAATTTTATGGTGTATATAGTAAGATCCTTCTTGCATCATTTCAGCATTGAGCTACAGGCTGTTTTTCATTTGTTTAATTTGTTTTTTCAAGCCATCCCAATATGAGATCAATTTGTGTCTCACAAAAGAGTTATTTCTGGTTGTTTCTTGTTCAGTTGGTGCATCTTTGGTCATGCTGCATTTTGTACTATTTTTATCACTGTTCACATTACACAAGCTATTTTGTGTGTTTTAACCTTTTATTCCATGACAACTATTCATTTCTTCTCATTAAATTGATTTTAATTTTTTATGTGTTTGAGGTTTGTTCTGTTTTTAAAAGCTTATCATAATTGGTCCCTCCATTTTAAACTCACACAATTTTCATCCTCTTTTTTTCTTTAGATTTTTAAACTTAAAAATGGTGATGTATCATATTTTAATTGAAGTTTTAGAGGTTTTTTTTTGTTGTAACTTTATAGTTATTGATTATTCCACATCATGAGATCGCATGACATACAATTTAAAACATGTTACATCACCATTTATGAGTCAAAAAATATGAGACTCATCACAACACTCACTCGCAACTAACACCTTGAGCGTGACTCTAGTGACTTGATGAATCTAGAAAAAGACTTGAACACTATCTTAAAATTTGAATCGAGTTTGTGACAAGTGTTCATCACTTATAACCACATTTTAGGCCATATTTTAATCTAGTGATACACTCAAGAATGTTTAAGACAATAACCTTGCATGGGTAGCTTTTACTTTTCATGTAAATGACTCTAATATGATGTTCATTTTTCAGTTATTTAAAGACAGAGTCAAGTCAAGACACACAAGCAAGCAACAAAAGATGGAGTCATGATATAAAAGTTTCCCTTTGTTTAAACAACAATGCCTAACCAATCTAAGTAGCGCCAAATGTTAAACATACCCAAACCTCACCATAACCTTCTTCAGAATTACAACAATGATCCTAAACTTCTAACAAAAATTAATAACTACGATAATCGATCGATCAATTCAACGGAACATGGTAGTATTTTCCTTTACAAATGCATCTGTAAACCATAGGGCAAGACTCTGCCATAGAACATTTGTTGTAACCTACCATGACCCTTTTGCAGGGTGAACATGGTCCACATGCATGGGAACAATCTGGTATGGTGGAACCGGTTGGATAGAGTTCCATTACATTGCTACCTTCTCTTGCTCCTTCCTACAAAAACACAAATATGTGAACCACAATTGATCTTTCACTTCTTGACAGAAGTGAAGTGAGTAACTATACATTATACAATGTTGAAACTAAATGTGTCAAACCTTTTTGTCTATAATTGTTGTTTTCTCTTCTTGTAAGTGCATCGACTTATCTGGAACATGAGAATAAAAACGAATGTGAAATACTCAAGGCAATAACATAGATACTTACATCATTACATGATACTAGAACACTTATGCATGAGATAACTATGAGAAAAACAATATCATATATTCATGTGTTACTTTCAAAATTATGTAAAATGTAAAACATGTCACGTACCATGATTTGGGATCACTCTAAGGCACCAACCAATAGAAAATAACGTGAAGAAAATAAAAACTAGGAAAGATTTGTGGGCTCTAAGAGAGTAAGTGCTCATATTTGTAGGAACTACAAACTCAAGTGTAGCATAAAATCAATTTTCATTAGAAGAGAAAAAATGTAAGCTAGCTAGAAAATGTAGGGGGTACTATACTATACGAAGAGTGACCTATATTAATATATGCACGAATATGCAAAGGGTTATTAAATGTGCAACAAGATCCATATCTGCCACATTTCACATGATCCACGACCTTCTATTAAATACTTCACAAGTTTTGGTTTATCCGAGAAATAAATATGAAACAAAAAAATATCAGTATGGTCAGAAACTATAAATATAAATAAAGAGAACATTTAATTTCGTCAAAAAAAAATAAAAATAAAGAGAACATTTAATTTGAATAATAATTCCAAACCGTTTGGATACAAATTGGAATGTGGGGTTGATCTATCAAAGGAAAGGGAAATACGAAGTAGAGGAGAGCAGAAAAATATTGTTTGAATGATGGCATTAATTTCAACATGCTTGAAGAGTGAAAATGACTGACAAACCTTCTTTAACAGCGGTTGCTATCTTAATATTTAATTTGTCATAAATTCAACAAATTTAAAATTTTTGTAGAGTATTGGTGGAAAGATGTAGCATGTGTCAGGGGACCATGTCTAGAGATGTAATTCTTCAAATCGAGTGATACTAACTAAGGCCAACTGAATGCTAGCAGTATCCACAGCTACATTGTTAAGCACTTTGGCTTAATTCAAATGTTAAATAGGTCAAAATTTCAGGGATTAATTTAGGTATAAGTTTTTGTTATGACTTAAATGGACCAGAAAGAGGGAGCAAAATGGTCTTTTTATTTATTTTTTATAATGAGCAATTTGGTCGATAGTCTTGTATTGATGTTGACAAAATGATATAAATAATTTTTTTTGAATAAGATTGATTACATTAAGGTTTTAAGCCCATGTCCATCCTTAACTAATTGGTTGTATGTATAAAATTTTGGCGATTTGTCATTAACAAAGTTATCTATGAAACTCGGTCGGTTTTTGTTAAAGGTAGACAAATTTTGGGTAGTATTGCTATTGCTAATAAGGTTGTTAATGATGCCCAGAAATTAAAAAAGGAGCTCATTTTGTTCAAAGTTGATTCGAAAAGGCCTATGATTCTTGAATTCGAGTATCTGAAAGCAGTTATGGTGAAGATGGATTTCCCGTGTATATGGTGTAAGTAGATCATGAAATGTGTGAAATCAACGACAATTTCTGTTTTAGTTAATGGGAGTCGCACCGATGAGTTTAAAATGGATAGAGGGTTACACCAAGGTGATCCCCATTCACCATTTTTTTCTTCTTATTGCAGCCGAATGTTTGAATGTGATGTTAAATGCCTATGTGAATGGGGTATTTTTACTTGTTATGTGGTTGGTGAAGATTCCAATTTTCGAATTATTCATCAGTTTCCTAATGATATGTTGCTTTTAGGGGAGAAAATTTGGGAAATATTCGAGCTTTAAAGGCAAATTTAATTCTTTTTGAGCTCGTATCAGGTTTAAAAGTGAATTTTCACAAGTTCCTTCTCGTAGGTGTTAATGTCGAGGAATCATGATTGGTGGAAGCCGCTGTTGTTTTAAAATGTAAAATCGATCGAATATCATTTGTTTATTTGGGTTTAACTATTGGTGGCAACCCTCGACGCTTGTCTTTGTGCCATCCTTTGTTTGACAACATTCAAGAAAGATTGTATAGTTGGAAAAGTAAACACCTGTGTACGGGTGGTCGGCTTGCTCTCATGAAATATTTCTTGTCGTTATTACCAATTTATTTATTTTACTTAGATCCCTTTTTAAAACCTTTTTTATATTGGGGGGAGGGGGTGGTGTTTAACGGTGTTTTTGGTAAACTACGAGGGCTGATTTTGGTTATTACAAGTAGAATCAAACCAGAAAATCTAGGACATGTTGTGTATCTGTTTTTCAAGCGTTGATCGAGTTCATAGGTTGCTTTACGAACAGGACGAGACCGTATGGCGTCTTTCGACAGAAAAAGGATTTTTAAAAGCAAAGTAAAGGCATTAAGTTTAAAATTGCAGAAACTTAAAGGAAAAATAAAGTACAATGCATTAAAAATATAGATGGTTCGACAAATCCTTTACATACATTCTTTATGCCTCTTTTCGCTCGCGCCGGTACTTCGAGTGTTTTAGAATTTTGTATAGGTGATTTGCGACCCATTTACCCTATGGAAAACTACTATTTATACATAGTAAATAACTAGAAAAAGTATAATCCCACGATCAACACTTCTTCAATATAGATAACCGCTTGCCTCCCACATTCTCCATTGAGGAAACCGCTTCTCTTTGAAATTCGAATCTTCCCACTTCAACGGAGGTTGCTTGACTTCGACGGTTTTGCATCCCCGACTCGTGTTTTGTCCAACATCTCGTCGAAACCCCTTAAGTTGAAGAAAATGCTTCAATTCCTACAAGAGTAAAAGTCACCTAATGTTGACCACATTAAATGAGGCTGGTAAAAATACCAGCCAACAAGGGGTTGTTAGTAAGGATGCTCGCAAAATTCACTAGATAAATTGACATAAAGTTTGTTCTATTATGGAGTTTAGAGGTTTAAGGGAAAGGAGGATTATGGAATTTAATCTAACATTGTTGGTTAAGTGGTGTTGAAGGTTACAAATTGATTAGGGTAGGTTATTATGGGTAGCTAAGTATGAAATATATGGTGGTCACATTAAGGGGGTGGTTCAAAGATGTCTGGTTTATGGAAAATATTTGTGTGACTAGAAAGGGTGTAGACATGACTGAGATTGGTTGGTTTAAGGATGGTCTTAGGCGGAGAGTAGGAAGTGGTGAGAACTCTCCTTCTTATAATGATGGTTGGTTGAGATGTGGCCCTCTACGTTACAAGTTAAGCCGCCTTTTTTACTTCATGTTGATAGTAATATGATGTTGGAGCGTTCTTATTGATGAATAACATTATTTTTCAGGGTAATGTTGTCGATACTTGGACTTGGATATACGATCCAGCTTAAGGCTATTCAGTTAAAGGAGCCTATCAGTTGTTGACACATGATGCCCAACAATATAAGGAGCACTATTTATGGATATCATTTGGAACAAAGCAGTACTTTTATAAGTTTCGATTTTCAAGTTGGGAGTGTTGAACAAAAGAATTCAGACTAAAGATGATTCGGTTCGTCGTTGCAGGTTGTCTTCTCATGGATGTGGAAATGAGGAATCAATCAATTTTCTAGTTCTGAATTGTGATGTTTTCAGCAACATACAAGGATCATTCTACATTGGTTGGGGATTTATAGTGTTCTCCCGTATGATATTTGCATGCTCACTCAACAGTTTGGGGGTGATCATATGTTTACGAGGGATATTCATCATTGTCTCTAAGTGATTTGGTTGACTACCATCTGAATCATTTGGAAGAAACACAATTCAAGGATTTATCAAAATAAAGAACTGTCTATCACTTAGTTGAAATATGTTTCTTTTAATGCATGTCTGTGCTATTTTTTTTAATTCTTTAATTATATTATTGTTATGAATAATTAACTTTAGTGGATGTCCATTCCTTAGTCTCCCACCTTCTTATACCTCCCATAAGTGAATAGATGATTGGTGGTCTTTAATTACTTTGATCATTCACTTGCTCATATTATATCCTATAAATAGGACCTACATTTCAATGTAAAGAACACACTTGTGAAGAGAATAATACAAAGTGCTTTCATCTTCTTCTTCCTCTTCTTCTTTTTGATCATGTGCTTTTAGTTTATTTCTTAACACGTTATCAGCACGAAGCTCTAACAATTTGAGGTGATATCGATTCTTACTTGTTCTTAATATTATTTGTTGTATTGTTTACATGTTTAGGATGTAATTTATTGATTCTAAACTTTACTTCCATCGAATGAATTTCTATCTTTAATTGAAAATTTATGACCTTTGTGTTTCATCATCACGTTACTGCCATGTTCTTGTGATCCAAAATACCTTCTTTCCTTCATATATATAGCCATGATAATTGATCCAAAGTACCTTCTTTACTGTCATGTTCTTGACCTTTATGTCTTGTGAAAATATCACGTTACTGTCATTTTTTTAACGTTGCAATACCTTTTTCATTTTCCATCATTCATAAAGCCATGATATATTCAAATATTTTAATTTTGATATTATATATGAAACATATATAGATAATTTAGCATGGTTAGTCATATTAAATATAAAATGGTTATATATTAAAGCATCTCTGAAGATTGCTAAAATTTAATATTAAATTGTGGTGTTTTATCTACTGAAATTAATTTAGAGAAAAATATTACATTAGATGTTATTCTAATGATCGATAAATGTACCTAAAGATGAAATATGTTTCTTTTCTAAATTGCTCAAACAATGAAGATCTCTTATGATATAGTTCTTGAAGAACTATTTTTTTTCTTTTGATATTAATGCATCTTCGAAGGATTGCTCAAAGAATGGATATTGTTTTTGTTATTATTGTTTATAAAAATTTGGGATATAGTTCTAGAAGAACTAATAATATAATATCAAGCATTCATGAACGGTTGCTATATAAAACTTTTGTGATTTTCTTTGTCATTGTCGATAGAGGGTTGTGGTTGAGTTCTCGAAGAACTAAATCTTTTGGTCACAATTGAAATATATACGATCTATTTGATCTTAGTATAAATTACATCAAAAGAATTAAAGAAAAATTATTTATGCCCCTTGAATCTGCTCCTGAAGCAAAGAAATTGAGAAAATAATATCAAGAATCGATATAGTCGAGATGATCATCTGTGTGATACATGTTAAGATGATAAATTATGAATTATGATGATTAAGAAATTTACTACTAATGAGTTCTCACAAGACATAAATTAGAGACCATAACTTTTGGATGTGGAAGAAAACTTTGATGTGAATGTGAGGAACGAAAGCAAGGAGTTTAAGGAACTTGATTTTGTGGAAAATGGAGAATGAATTCTGAAAGCCATATATGCCTCTCAGGTTCTATCTATTTCTTCTTACTTATCATTATTATATATGATCTACTTATGTCAATTATAAATGATGTATATCTATATGATATTGTGTTCAATGTAATTACTTACTTTCTTGTTTTATGTAATTTATCCATGAGTTCATACATATAATTCTCTCTTTTGCTATAAGTCACATTTAAGTGTTTGCCGAAAAAAGATACCGTATATCATCGATTGGTTTTTGTGCTTTTCATTTTGATTCTGCAACATTAATATATCTTAATAGAATTTGGTATGAATGAACTTCAATAGATCCTTATTACTTTTAAAGTTAATATACTATTTGATCCCTTGTGTCAACTCTTTCTTTAATGTCCTTTCATCGATGAGTGATAACTTTCTATCTAAATGTGTCATGTTGATAGTGCTACTATAGACACTAGAAAAGAAAATTATATACTTGGTCATACAATAAACTAATGTTAGTTGTATTTGTGACACTAAAAATTTATCTCTGATTTATACTACACTAATATTAGTGCAATGGAAGCACATATTATTGTAAACCTAAAGTTTACATATTATATTATTAGTGCAATGGAAGCACATATTATTGTAAATCAGAAGTTTTCAAATCGTTGGCAAGACCGGTTGGGTTATCCCGGATCTATTATGATGCAGAAACTATTTAAAAAAAGATATATATTGAAGAAGAGTTTATTTTCTGAACTTTTCAGAAAGCATTTGATAAGTATCATTTGTCAATTGATATTGAACAACTGTTAGCATATGCTCATAAAAATGGACTTGAAGATCCATTCTTTAGACGTCTAAAGTTAATTGTATAATTGATACTTATGAGACCATACCTTATAAATTCTAGTTTTGTTAGAGACCATGTCTTATAAACTCTATTTTGTAAGTCAATAATCTTGTATGTTGAGATATTGATATGCATCAAGCCAACACATTACTATATATATATATATATATATATATATATATATATATATATATATGCGCCCCCTTTAATCTATCATTGGTTTTAGGTTAACAACCTAACATTTCACATCCAAAGTGGATTTTGGATGTGTTGTGTATATCACAATTGCTCCAATATAATGCACTAAGATTGAAAGAATATTGGGAAAATATATTTGATATGAATCTCCAGCTATCATTAGTTGTGTTGAGCCAACTTATTTACAGCCCAGTAGGTTGATTATCAATTGATGGATTAGTTTTCCCAATATTATGCGGAGATAATAAGCAGCTGAAAATGTGAACCTGAAGTTCAAATAAATTATTTGAAAGGAAATATTATTGTCTTGTCTTGATCCTCAAGATATAGCTCATTTGCAAAGGTAAATAAATTAAATATCAGCTGCTAATATTCCAAATGAAATAGATGTCCTTTGTCGGATAATCTAATATGCAAATGAGTTTCAATCATGCCTGAAGCATGGTAGATCAATCGGTTTCAAATATAAAAAGCATCGAATAAGATAAGGAGTTTAAAGCACCCAAACGAGGATATAGAAACTCTAAAAGAGTTTTCTGACATAATTGATTTTTCAGTTCCAGAAGAACTAATCAGGTACCTGAAACTTATGAAATATTAATAAATTATGTCATGAATGAAA
>Ga0228710_1005281_pt1 | contig 20114 bp, 10 predicted proteins | sample MedpolnodulmetaG_FD_177995 | JGI IMG/M metagenome (GOLD analysis project Ga0228710, IMG submission 177995) | Root nodule microbial communities from Medicago polymorpha collected in Santa Monica, California, United States - pink nodules | ecosystem: Host-associated > Plants > Roots > Nodule... | reverse complement strand
ATAAAAAAATAGAAGTCTTTACCTTGATGAGAAGAAAAATTGTGTGAAATAAGTTGAAGAAATGTAGTAAGATGGTGGAGAATTGTTTTAGAAAGATTATGTTTGTTGTGAATGAGATGGAGAGCTTTTGTAAAGAGTACATCCAGCTAAAAAAAATCAAACTGCGTACCATTATTGGCGGATTTGGTTCATTACTGACGGATAAGGTGGACTATTGACGGATTAATTGCTTTAATTACTGGCAGATTATGTGTATTACTGACGGATTCGAAAGTAACAGTGTTACTGGCGGATCTCTTGCATTACTCGCGGAATATTTAATCCATTATACTATTACTGACGGATTCACATCCCTCAGTAAAGAAAAGGCATGTGCGTTTACATTATTGGCGGATATGTTGCATTACTGACGGAATATTTAATCGTTATAATATTACTGACGGATTTGAACCCCTGATCAGTAAAGAGCTTTTACATTATTGGCGGAATATTTCCGCCAGTAATAAATCGTAGGTTCTTTATTGAAATTACTGACGGATTGATCCGTCAGTAATGTAACTCACTGAATTATTGACGGATTTTTCCGTCAGTAACTTTATTGAGGGATTTTTCAATGTTATTGAAAGATTATTCCGCCAGTAATTACCGAAGGCCTAAATTCCTCAGTAATGCAATTTTGAATTGGTTAGTAAATTGGGGAATTCTTGTAGTGAACCAAAAAAATTATAACAGTTTAGTAAACGTTAATTTCACCTTAAAAGCTAAAGGACTCAAGCAGCTGGCAAAATTTATGCCCCAAGAGTTTCCCTGAATATCATTAAAGACCCTTAAGGACTGTTGTTTAGGGGTGTTCGCGGTCCGGTTTGGATCGGTTTTGAGGTAAAAAACCAACCGATCCAAAATAAAAATCACGTGCGGTTCGGTTCGGTTTGGATGATTATGTTAAAAAAATCCGAACCGATCCGATCCAAAAATATGCGGTTTAATTTGGATCGGTTTTTGGATATCCAAAGTGTAACATGTAATTTTTTTTATTAATATTAATATTACTCATACACAATAAAATAATAGTTTTGATACAAAATATGACACAAATTTATTAAAAAAGTTAACATTACACAATAAAAATGATTGATTATATTTGAAATAGATGAAGTAGTAATAATATAGATTAAATTAATGCAATATATAAGATTAAATACCAATAAGCAATATATTATGCAATATATAATACTAATAAAATAATAAATAAGTATAAAAATTTACTTTTGCAGTTCGGTTTGGTTCGGTTCGGTTTTGAAAAGGCAATCCGAAATCCGATCCGATCATAGCGATTTTTCCAAAACAACATCCAAACACATCCAAAAATATTCGGTTTTTTGCGATTTTCGGTTTTTTTGGATTGATTTGCGGTTTTAATTTGGATCGGTTTGGATTTGAACACCCTACTGTTGTTACATTTGTTGGATGTATTCAAGATTATATATTTACAAAACATCATAAATTGTCCTTAAAAAAAACATCATAAATTGAAACATAGGAAAATATGTAGTTTATGATTGTACACGAGGTAGTTTCATTTTGCCTAAAATGCAGTTTTGACCGCTTTAATTTGAAAACCAATTTTTGGTCTCACAATTTTGATTTTTCTTGAGTTTTGGCCTCCCAGTTTGAAGTGATATGGCATCGTCACTAATGTTATGACATGACACCACCTAGGTGGACAATTTATTATACATGTCATTACTAATTTTTTAAATTTAAGAATAAACGTTTTATAACTAAAAAAATTATTTTAATCTCTCATTACAAAAACTTGTATGGTCAAACTAACCTTAAACCTAGTTTTTTCTCTCCAAACCATTTGAAAGATGTAATTGTCCCTCATTGTTTGTTATTAGGACGAATTTTTCCTTCTTTGTTGCTTTTTATTAAGTGACATTTAACAATGTGTTATAATTAGTTGTGCATAAAATGAAATTTAACAAGCTTATATAACAAAAGATTCAATGTGATATGAAATTTGAATTCAAAATTAATTTTTTTTCCTTCTCATATATATGAATTATGCATCCGCCCCTTCCTCTATAAATTCAAACCTCTTCTTTTGGTATCTCTCATTTGTCAACTCACCATCCTTTGTTGTTCATCTCTCATTTTCGTAATGGCTAATCATATTATGGAGACATTGTTTTCGTATCATTGATTGACCTCTATTTGTCTGTTACATATTTTATTTTATTTTATTTCATTTCGTCTTTTAATTTCTTCTAATGTTGCTAACATGCAGCCTTATCTGTTTTTTAACACATCTAGATCTGCATCCAATAATTGATTTGGACAAGGTGGTAAACAAACTAACGATCAAATTAAATATAGAACATACTACGTGGAGTTTGATACACACCATGTGAGAGTATATGCTTTGTATATTAAATTATCCGTCCATCATGATATGCACATATATACTTGTATATCTCTTTTCAAAAGTGTTTTTGACAACAAAAAAATTGTTTGTGTTTAGGGTGTTGTAATGCTACCAAATATGTTTGCTAGAGATTTTAGTGATTTAATCGGTCATTATGCAACATTGGTCGATCCAAACAACAATGAATTCTAAGTGTTGGTAGAGAGGTTCAATGGCAGTTTTTTTTTTTTAAAACAAAAGGATGGCAAATTCTTCTTAATTTTTATGGTATTCGTTTAGTTTCTTGGGTAACGATGACTTTTGTGAGTTTGGATCGATTTAGAATTAATCTTAAGGATAGGGTTGGTCGAACGATTAGTTATCCTAAATTTGATCTTCCTATGAAATTTGTTATTGAAAAAGTAGGTGTTGTTGAACATATGCCCAATTGTTTTCCACCGTCATATCAACATGGTGAGGTTAATTTTTAGTTTTCTTATAAATATATCAGGGAATATTGCATATATGTCTAACTTTTATTGAACTTTTTTTTGTACATGCTTAAGTATTCTGAGTTTTGCGAGTTGACATCGAACAAACAGACTACTTCTATGGTTATGGTTGATGATTACAACAACAAATATGATTACATTCTAATTTTTCGATCACTTCCATATGAACACTTCAAAATTGGAGGGCAGTGGAATCTGTGGAAGCGTGTGATTGTGGCTTTCAGAACTCATGAGGACGCGGAAGTCATGGTTGGTGCTCCAATGACAAGGAGAAATGAGACTTTGTATTTTAATGTCAAACGTACTTAGGTTATTTTAGGTTAGGATTTTATTTTTCATTTTTATTTATCGGCTGTTCTTCACGTTATATAAATTGTTTTGGCAAAGTATTTGAATAATTTTATTGTATTATCGTATTTTGTTTTTAAAATAATGCATAATATTTTTAAATGTAATTGACTGCATTTGGTTATTGTTTCCATTCTTTACCCTATCTATATATCAATAACGGGTGTGAGAAAGAATGAGTGGAAAATAGATTGGGATTCAGATGATTGTTTTTACCATCTGTCATCATTGTATCATTTTGGATGAAGATGTCTTTTAATGTTTTCATTATGGAAGAATCATAGATTCCAAAATTCTTATAATATGTTAGTTTTCTAGAATGTTGGCATGAATGTAAAAACTATAACTTACAACTTTTCTCCTATTGGTGTGCGTTTATTATCAATCACTTTTTGCATGAAAGAAATTAGGTTAAGAGATTTAATAAAAAATTTCGCTTTTAAGTGTTTCGGTTTAAATAAATAGCTCTTCTCACTGAATTTTTGTCGAGAATAAAAATAAGTTGCTAATTTACCAAATTTATCGGTCTCTCACTCATATTACACAAGTACTTCTCTTCATTTTCATTTTAATGTTGGTCATATAGCCTCTAGCTATCTTCATATCAAATAAAATATTTTAATCGATCATCTCCTCTCATCAATGTTGAATAGATAAGAATATAAAACACCTTCCTAGAAGTCTAATTAACACACCAATATTTAAATTTAATACATCACCAATCTTTTTCCTTGTTTTGTTTTTTCTATACGAGAAATATGTGGTATATTATGGACATGCGAATAATTGATTTCTAAAAAGACACAAGCATTAAGTGAATTCTTGATTAAAATTCACTTTTCATATTATCTTGAAATTAATCCTTCAAATAAAACCTACATGATGTATTTTAAATTTAATAATAAAGTACACCAGTGCATCGCGCCATTAATCTATTTAAAAGATTAAGTAACTCTTAGATTGTATAGAAGAATTTTTTAAAGTATTTTGACAATAGAAAACAATTTTTTTTGTGGTGGTCGGGGTTTGAATTCGAACCTTGCATATATTATGCATTGTCCCTACCAACTGAGGTAAGATCACGAGAAAAAAGGGAAAAAACAATTGTTAAAAGGCGAGTGATCGGTAAACTACATGCTAGATGAAAATAAACAGGGAGGGAGAGAGAGAGAGTAATGCTTAGTCCTTTCTTTCCTAAAAAAAAAAAAAAAGTTATGCTTAGTCCTTTTTCTTTCAGAAGAATTTTTATACTATTCAAATAATGAATGCAATCCTTGAGAGTAATGTCACAACTTATTAACAATGTCACATATTGTTCCTGCTAATCAAGGAACTTTCTTTAACTTGGCAATGATACACCTATTACAAGATAACAATGTTTTGCTTCTTAATGTGTTAAAAATAACCAACATGAGCTGTTCTTATACAATCATAAAGCTTGGTTAACACTTCTAAGAACACTTCGAAATAAATTTCAATAGAGTAGCGTTTCTATGTAACCGTTGATGCTGAAACTTCGATTGTTCATTCAAGTAGTAAAATTGCAATTGGTACAGATATGGAACGTGGTTGTACATTTTTATACTTTCCTAATCACGAAGTCAACTATTTAGTACTGAATTCTTCTCAATGAAACTGCACAATCAAGAAAATATATCAAATAACAAATGATAAATTATTCACTCAAATATTTGTTATCATCGAAATTAATTCGAGGTAAGTTTGAGTTACGTTGGGCTATTTCTTCAAAAGTTTGAGATAATGCATGTGAGAAATTTCGAAGCTGTTTATTTTAATTTATTGACTTTGAAAATAAAGGTTATTTGAGAATTTTGTTTTAACATAGCAAAACCTTTCAAAATCAATTTTCAAATATTGCATAATATATGTATAGAGAAATTATAAAATTGTGAGGCTAGTTCAATTAGCTAATACAAACTAAAACTAATTTTGTTCATTTTTGTAATAGTGATGGAAATGAAATCAAATGAATTTGACCTACACTTGAATCATGATGTGCAGTGTTGATTCAATTCCAAGAGTTCCCCCAAACACTTCATTGAACAATAACTATCCATAATTTCCATTAAGATTGTCTCATGTTTGAAGCATTCAGAGGAACTCCAAGAGAAAATCAACAAGTAATTACTCAACGACATAGACATACTTCACTAGCTTGTATTTTTGGTTAAACAATGCATGGCAAGTGCTCCATATATATAGTAAAGAGATTATGTTCAAAGGACTAAGAGACCTGAATCTTTGTGTGGTCATGAATAAAGTTAGAGAATGAACATAGTCAGGATGTTTGGCAAGAAGTTTAATCTTCGGAGATATATATTTAGTGTAGTGAGTGTCACATAGTGGTAAAGTGATTAAAATCATCGAATCTAACAAAAGGTACTTTCTCTAATATTTCTTCTAGTCCTTTCACTTTCATGAATTTTAAAATTCATGGAATTAATTAAAGACATCAATTCAGGGGAATTCTATGAAAGAGCCGACTAATAAAACTAATGTTTTAATATGATGAGTTTCAACTCTCTCTCTCTTCTCCTTATCAAACTCTAGTCGTTATCATTTTTCTTCTTCTTCTTGATCTATCGGAGAGGGTCGGCTTAGGACTAATTTTGCCCTGAATCAACCCTCAACCTCGTTTTTAACATTTCTATATTAATTAAATAAATGATCTCCATATTTTTAGAGTTTTCTCTTGTGTGTTTTTTGTAATTTCGTCGGCTTGGCAATATGTTTATTTTGATTTCATGTCTTGGTGTGGTGTTTTATTTATTTCTTGTTTTGGTGCGATGTTTATTTTGTTCAAGTTTAAAGATCGGTTCTGATCCAATGTATATCCAATCAATGATGACTTTGATATTGTCAACATTACAAATTCGGATGCATAGATACTCAGCAGCGGCAAAGCTAGTATTTTTTTTACAAGGGTCAAAATATAAAAAAGTTTAAATAAAATATATTTTGAGTGTTGCCTTAACAATTTTTATTGTTAGTAAAACCCTTTTTATAGTTGTTTAAGCGTTGAAAGTGTAAAAATAACACGAAATAAATATATCAAACAAGTGAGTATCTTCTGATTTTTTTATTTCCACTAGTTTTTGACAAATAAACTAGAAATACTCTATCAATTTAATTGAATGCATATATATCGCTTTTTAGTTTCAAAAAAAAGTGAAAACAGTTGACTGAATATCGTTGTCTCTTAACACAATCGTCATACAAAATGATGAATCTGCACCAATGAAAATCCTTTTTGATACATCAATGTATAGAGCTTTCTAAGCTAGTTGAATTTGGTCACAATTGTGGGAAAACTGAGTTTGCAAAAGAATAATATTGAAATATCTTAGTCGCGGTACATCGTGTTTCCGTGGCACTTGATTCTTATTCTTGACAAAAACATGTCTGAAATATATATATATTTTTCTTGATTGAACTCTGCCAAGAAAATGGTTAGTGAATGAATAATAATGCTGTAGGGCTTTTCCCTTAAAAAAAGAAAATGTTGTAGGGCTTTATTTTTTGAGAATTTTGTTTTTCCTACTGGAAGAATTTTGGTTAAATGGATTAAAGTTATATATTTTGAAAGGAAATTGCTAAATGTTACAGGAGATTGTGTACAAGAATTGCAAGAATTGTACGTGGCAGCATTTAACTCTTTCAAATAATAACCACCCCTACCCCATGTATGGTTAGTCGGAACTTAATTGATCAAATCCCCTATTTTTGTGGATTCTTCTCTTTCTTGCTTAAATAATTCTTACTAAATAGCATTGCTCATTTTGAAAACATTTTAAATTGAAACACCATATGTAATCTGCGATTGTACAATACATGTACGAATAATAATTAAATGTCAATTAAAAGGAAATGAGTTTTAATTGTAGTTAGAGCTGTCAAAATGGGCTGGACTGTCTTGAAAGTTCGAATAAAATGTAGGGTCTGGGCCAAATAATTGAAGCCCAAATTTTTTCAAGGTTTTTAGCCCGACTCGAAAAAGCCCGCAACCCGTTCGGGCAAAGGGCAGCCCGAAAAAAAAAAATAGAAGTGGGTTATTTTTGGACACCGGATTGGACAGCCCAAGTAGGGATCCGGCCCAAATAGTCCTGAACAAAGAAGAATTCTGCTCTTTACCCAACCAAAAATGTTCATTTTCAACTGAAATGATATGATGATTTAACCCTAGCGTGAGTTAATTTACGCGCAAATGTATTTTTAAAATTTCAGTTGCGAATAAACTGTCGGGTAAAGAGCAGAATTCAACAAAGAAAAGAAAGTACTCACTCACTGAATTGAAGAAACGGCGGCCTCCCTCTTCCTTTCTGTTCGTTCTCGCGATTACACTGTAACTCTCTCCCTTCCCTCTGTTTGTGTTTTTAGGGTTTAGAAAGTTATAGGTTCTTCTTGATTTTTTATTCGTATTACTCACAATCACAAATATCACTTCCTGTTGTTTAAAGTTTGGATTTTTAAGATACCCATGTTAGATTGTTTTCTTGGTTCTTCTTGATTTCACTTATTAGATTGTTTGCATTCTATGTATTTTGGTTATAGATTCCATGTTTATTTATTTTTTGTCTTCATCAATAGAAGCTATTTATATTGACTTATGTAGAAGCACTTCACGTACATTCATATTTTTGTCCACAATTTCCATGGCTAGAGCTTATAAATTTGAAATGAAGTGTTCATTTGTTTGGATCTTAATTTGTTGTTGTTGTTGTTGGTATCCTTTGTTTACCGATTAAATAGGCAATGAAGTACATGAGCCCTATCCAGCTGCGTCAATGTCTATGCAAAGCAATACCTGGAAGAATAAAGCCTTGGACGAAAATAGGGATAGGTATAATAATAATTAGCCCCTTTTGTTTTAGTTTTTTATTTTATTTTAGTAAAAACAATCAGTTTTGTTATCTTCAGCCTTGTACCGTTGAATGATAAGTCGGGAAAGCCCAAGAGTTATGCTGCTATTGCATCCGAATTAAAGAAGCTGGTAATCATAATCATTTAATTAATTAATATTGACATTTTGTCCGGTACTTATAATCATTTTCATTTTAATTAATTATAGATTGATCGGAACAATGTCAAGGGCATGGTGATTGGAAAGCTGGACCTTGAAGAGCTCGATAGTCATCGTCTCCCGTCTTCCGATGTATGTTGTATGTTTAATTTCAAGTGCAAAAATTAATTTATGTAGTATTTGTTTATGTGATTCTGTCCTCCCTCATTCGACCTAGGTTCAAGCAGCAAAGAAGTTCGTCCAAAAGCTTGCGAAAACAAATATCATCAGTGATATGAACTATACATTAGTTCCATCGAGAGCCCAGCTAACTCTCGAGGTAAGTTTTTGGTAAATTTATTGATGTACCGTCCATCATGTGTTTTCTACATCCTTTATGTTTGGTCTTGGGGTTGTGTTTTTCTGTTCGGACTGAGGAGGATGCATCTGTGTTGGTTAGTGTTATAGAGTCTGTTTTGAGTGTTGTAGAAATTTAAGGTCAGGCTGTATAGAATGTCTCTGTTATCTTAGTTCCGTAGTTCTTGCTTTTAGGCGTGTAACAAGTCTGTTTTGGTGCTGATATAAGGAGTTCGGTTTGCTCCTTGGTGTTAGGGGTGGAGTTTTATTTATTTTGGGTTTAATTTGCCTACAGGCTATATTCTTGGTACTTTCTGTTTGTTACTAGCAAATCTTGTGCGTTCATCTGTTTTCAAGAGAGAGGTGTGTTTGTTTACTGGTAGTAAGTAGTAACTAGTAACTAACGATGATTTACACTTTACTAGGGATTTATTTATTAACATTAATTATTATTAAAAAAAAGTAAAAAGAAAATTGATTGATAGTTGGTACTGGTAGTACTTGGTAGTGTGTTTGCAGGTGAAGGAATATTTAAGCTGCTCCACCTTATATAAAAACATAATTAATTACACCTTTCCAAGTTACACCAGTTGGCTGTTGTTTGGGCTGTGTTTGGTTGGTTCCCGAGACCGAGTCCTCACATCACCCCTTCATATCTGAATAAAAAATTAAAATAATACGGGTCGGTTTCGGTTTCCGATCGATGAATTTTGACCATCTGCACTCGACTGTTACTACCAAGATTAAACCAAAAATGTTCAACCGACAACCCGATCCTACACCGCCTGTTTGTCATTTTTTCTATTCGGTTTTTTCGGGTTCAGGGCGGGTGGCGGTTTTATGTCCACCCCTAGAGATTCTGTTCAAAATTTTCCTTCATTGTACAAAATCTGGCACTATAGACTTGGACATCCTCACTATGAGGTGCTCAAATCTGTCATGAAACTTTGTAATTATAATTTACCTAATAAAATGCTTTCTGATTTTTGTTCTGCCTGTTGATTGGGGAAAGCTCATAGACTTCCTTCTTTTAGCTCATAGACTTCCCTCTTTTACTTCTACTGCCACTTATAATAAACTATGAAGCATGGACACCTCTAAGACTAGGCGTGTCACGGTGTCCGATACGCGTCAGAGTACGACACTTCTATGATACTCGTACAACACGTGTTGGACAACTAAGAATGGTGTCCTAAATAAAATTGGTTTTTTCTTTACTTTGGCACTCCTAGATCGGTGTCCGACACATATTTCACTCATACGAGTCGTGTCGGACAACTCAGACAAATGTCTGAAACATCTTTATTTCTCTTTTGGTTCCACACTTCGTAGAGACAAGAGTTACATATGTGTTGATAAATGTTGATCAATTACGGGGTTAAAGAAATTAAAGTTGATTACAATCTTTTTGGCTTTTTTGATAGTAGATGAATAAATAAAGGTCAAATACTATGGTATTTTGTTTTAGAACCTTTTTCAATGAAATAAATTGCAAGTTAAATTCTTATTATGTATGTATTTTGATTTGCATTTTAGACTGTCTAAATAAATTAATGTATATGTAGCGGCGTCGGTGTCCTATATTTTTTACATTAGCGGTGTCAACATGTCCGTGTCGGAGTCTGTGCTTCATAGATAATAAACTTTAGAACTCCTCTTTTGTGATTTATGGGGACCTGCTCCAGTAGAGTCTTTTGGAGGTTACCTGTGTTAATGTCTATTTTTGTTATACTTGGATATTTCCTTTAAAACTGAAGTCTCACACATTAACAACCTTCCAAAATTTCAAAAATATGCTAGAACTACAGCACAACTCTTCCATCAAGTCTGTTCAGACTGATGGTGGTGTGGTGGTGCATTTCGCCCCTTTACCTCTTACTTGAACAATCTTGGCATTATTCACAGATTCACATGCCCTCATACCTCACCATCAAAATGGGTGTGTGGAAAGGAAGCATAGGCATATAGTAGAAACTAGATTGACTCCATAAGCTCCTGATATAAAACAATTATGGGCGTTTGTTTCTTGGATGAGAAATTTATACCCAAGAATAATGTTCACAGGAATTAAGAAGTGAAATCATAATCCCGGGTACTTTTCAAAAGAAGCGTTTGGTTAATATTTACTACATTCCTAGGATTATTTGTAAACATGGGAAATGGGAGGTTATTTTATTCCTAGGAATTTTTTATATCCGGGAATTAATTTCATAACTTTGTAACAAACATAGGAACCCTTCTTTGTAACTTCTATATTCTTGGGAATGATTTTTACAACTAGGAAACTAACACCCCCTTACTAAACACGGCATTTTTAGTCATACAAGCTTATAAGCTATAAAAAATGGTAAAATATAGTAAAATAAAATTGAAGGATAAAATTGGAAGAAAATGTAAGAAGCTATAAGCTTTAACTTAAAAGCTACTTGAAATAGCATCTAAAAAATGATTCCTTTCTTTGTTGGTCATGTTCTTCTCTTTGGGTGTTGTTTCTTTTGTCTGATCTTCCTTTGTTGATTCTTCTTTGTTTGATTAAAAATCTATTTTGCAGAAGTTCCTGGATAAATACCGTTAACAAGGAAGTCTAGCTCATATCACCACCGCAAAAGTTATTAGTTTGAATTTGTGTGTATAGAAGTATGCATATCACTTATTAGTTCCAAAAAAGGTTAAACAGTTACTGAATATCGTTATCTCTTAACATAATCTTCATGCAAAATGATGAATTTGCACCAATGAAAATCCTTTTTGGTATGTCAATGTATAGAGCTTTCTAAGCTAGTTGGGAAAATTGAGTTTGCAAAAGAATAACATTGAAATTTCTTGGTCGCGGTACGTCCTGTTTCCGTGGCACTTTAATTTATTCTTATTCTTGACGAAAACATGTTTGAAATATATATTTTTCTTGATTGAACTCTCTGCCAAGAAAATGGTTAGTGACAGTGAGTAATATTGCTTTAGGATTTTATTTTTTGAGAATTTTGTTTTTCTTACTGGAAGATTTTTTGTGAAATGCATTAAAGTTTATATATTTTCAAAACAATTTAAATTGTATCACCAGAAAACATAGGTAATCTATGGAACTAAATCATAATTTGGATATAGAGTTTTAAAAATAGTTGTATGCCTCTCGACACCCTAGAAAAAAGAGGACATTAATTTCATTTTCTAACCACGGAACTAAATTAGTTAAGGACAAAATTTGGATATATATGTTCTTAAAATTTGGATATATATAGTTTAAAAAAAAGAAAAAAAAAACAGAGTTTTGATTATTGTTTGTGAAATCATGAAATTAATGTTATTGAAAACAAATTATATTATTTACGGTGACATTATGTTTGAACTCAATGTACATAAAGGAAATATGTCGATTAACTAATATATAATCGACATGACTCTTATTGGTTATACTCTAATTATGATGTATGATGGAACCAATGCATGTAATGTTTATTAATGTGTATTATGGTTGATGTATTGTTAAGTCACATGAGTCAAGTGAGAGAATGTAAGAATAATTTTAATTAATTAAAATTATGATGGCTCAACATAGGATCATATTAAGAATAAATGTTAATATAGTCGATTAACTAATATGTCGATTAAAGGAAATATGATATAATATGTTGTTTGATGCACCAGTAAGAAAAGATAATTTAAACCCGTTGTTTGATGCACTAATAAGAAAAGATAATTTAAACCTGTTTTTAATCCTATCATACTCCTCTTTTGTTATTGTTATCCTTAGTTTCTGGTGGGTTAGCAACGTGATAGCATAAACTATCCAACACACGTATCATTTATTCTCACAATACCTCCTTTGACTCCCACTGCTTATGCATTTCTTCATTTTTTTTCTTTTTTCATTTCTTTACTGATTTTCTTCCCAATTGATTTCAACTCCAACCAGATATGTGGTTGCTTTCAAACTGATTTTCTTCTTCTCTTGAATTCGTGATCTTCTTCTCTCCAATTCAATTTTTTGCTGATAATTTAAACCTTTTTTTATCCTTGGTTTTCATTTCGTGATCTTCTTCTTCTCTTCAATTCAATTTTTTTATTTCAATTTAATTCCTCATAATGATTTCGACAGTACCGTTGAGTTTTTTTATTTCAATATCAATTCTTTCTTCACGCAGCTGAGTTGGAGATTCAATATCGATTCAAATTAATATCAATTTCAATCAATTCGATTTCCAAGATGATTTAAGGACATCAAACATAATTCAATTAAACGATATGAATTTTTTGTTCTCAATCAACTTTCTTATCATGTGTGCGAATAAGTGTCTATCATATCACTATCATATCTTATTTTTATCCATTTTCTAATCTATCATGTCTCTATCATATATCATATCTCTTCTATAAAGTTTCTTTATCATATTTTCAAGAACGGTTGTGAGAAAGAATGAACTGAAAAAGATAAGATTGAGTTTCGAAGGGTTGTTTCTACCATATGTCATCATATATTGAGAGGAGACATGGTATGATAATTGTATTATATCTTTCCTAAATATAGTGTTTGATGACACAACATGATATGATATGATAAGTTAAGCCTCAAAGTGATCTTATCATGTATATGTAGTTACAATTCTTATTATGAATAAGAGCTAGGTTAGAAACAAGCTTTCTATTCAAGGCTCTATTTGGTCGACTTCATTATCTGCTTTTATTAGAAAGGGTTAATTAAGTTTTTAGTCCTATAAATATTCACAGTTTTGTTTTTAGTCCCTACAAAATAAAATCACACTTTTTAGTTCCTGTGACATTTTCCTTAAGCATTTTAGGGACCAAAAATATTTATGGAAATTTTTTATAGGAACTAACAATGCTGATAAATTTTTTTATAGGGACTAAAAATGTTGATGGAAAATTTTATAGGGACTAAAAAGTGTGATTTTATTTTATAGCGACTAAAAACAAAATTCTGAATATTTATAGGGACCAATTAACCCTATTAGAAATGATTTTTTTAGGGACTGTTATGGTTTGCCTACGTATCGTTTTCCTTAGCTTTTTGCTTTCCTTTCTTTTCTTTTCTTGAGAGTATCTCCCTATCTATAACTCAACTTTTACTTCACAACTTCTTAACAATGTCACAACTTTGTTCCTGCTAAGAACACGCTTCAAAATAAATTTCAAGCGTTTCTATGTAACCGTTTTAGCTGAAACTTCAATTTTTCATTGGTATTTATAGCCTATCTGAGGCACTAATACTGCTTAAAGTGTCCTTGGTTATGTCTTCACTCAAGTAGTACAATTCCCTCTCTTTTTGACCATTTGGTTGTTCATTTTTAGTCTTTCTTAATCTTGAGGTCAATTTCGTCCTGAATTCTTCTCAACGGAACTGCACACTCAAGAAAATATATCAAATAACAAATGATAAATTATTCACTGAAATATATATTATCGTCGAAATTAATTAGGGGTAAGTTTGAGTGTTTTTTCGAACATTTTGTTCATATGAAGTTTTCGCCGATTGTTTATTTTAATTTGTTGATTTTGAAAATAAAGGTTATTGAAGATTTAATTTGTTTTAACATTGCAAAATCTACCATGATCAATTTTGAGATATTGCATAATATATGTATAGAGAAATTATAAAAAGGTGAGGCTAGTTCAATTAGTTAATACAAAATAAAATTAATTTTCTTCATTATAAGTAAGAAAAATTAAGAGCAAGAGCAAGACCTTGGATCACAATATTTAGAGTTGGAAATGAAATGGATATGATGTACTCTTGAATCTGCATGTGCAGTGTTGATTCAATTCCAAGAGTTCCCCCAAACACTTCATTGAACAAGAACTATCCATATAGATTGTCTCCTGTTTGAAGCATTCAGAGGAACTCCAGGAGAAAATCAACAAATAATTACTAAGCTTGTATTTTTGGTTAAACAATGCATGGCAAGTTCTCTATATATAGTAAAGAGATTGTATTCAAAGGACAATGAGACCTGAATCTTTGTGTGGTCATGAATAAAGTTAGAGAATGAACATAGTCAGGATGTTTGGCAAGAAGTTTAATATTGGGAGATATATATTTAGTGTAGTGAGTGTCACATAATGGTAAAGTGATTAAAATCATCGAATCTAACAAAAGGTCCTTCCTCTAATATTTCTTCTAGTCGTTTTCACTTTCATAAATTTTAAAATTCAAAAGCATTATTCAAGGGAATTCTATCAAACAGTTGACCGATAAAACTAATGTTTTAAGACAAGAGTGTTCAAAAGAGAGTGTTGCTAACATTCCTCTTTAAGACAATGAGTTCCAACTATCTCTCTTTTCTCATCGTCAAACCCTTGTTACCACTTTTTCGTCTTCTTCTTTATATATACTAGCGACCGGTGGTTTAAGGTCAATTTTGCCCTCGATCATCACTCCAACTCATTTTTTCCTTTCTCTTTTAGTTAAATAAGTGAATTCGACATATTTATAGTTTTCTCTAATTTGTTTTTTGTTGTTTCGTCGTCTTAGAAAAAGATTTTTTTTATTTTTATTTTCGGTCTTGGTGCGGTGTTTTTTTTAATTTCTTGTCTCGGTGCAGTGTTTAGTCTATTCAAGTTGAAAGATCATATTCGATCTAATGCAGATCCGATTAATAAATTTGGTGTTCTCAATTGTTACGGAGTTGGAGGCTTTGTATTTTAAAAACTTGAATATAGGCATAGGGCTTAGGGTTTATGTTTTTTTTTTCATTTTATGTTATTAGAGTGGATGTTGTGAGTTTGTTCATAGATTCATCATTTTATTTTAAGGACTTTAAATTTGTGTTATAACCATATCCTCTATCAATTTTAAATTTGTGTTGTAACCATGTCCTCTATCAATTTGATTGAATGAATATCATTCTTAATCATAACCTAAAGTCAAACCGTCGATTGTGTGATTATCATTGCCCCTTAACACAAAATCCCTTCATGACCCAATGATGAATTTGGACCAAAGAAAATCCTTTTTGAGATGTCAGTATAGAGCTTTCCTAGCTAGTTGAATTTGGTCACAATTGTGGGAAGATTGAAATTGCAAGAGAATAACATTTGAAATATCTTGGTCGCCGTATATCCTGTTCCCGTGGCACTTGATTCTTGTTCTTGAAAACAAATGTCTGAAATATATGTTTTTCTTGATTGATCTCTGCCAAGTAATAATGCTTTAGGACTTTATTTTTTTAGAATTTTCTTTTATTGGGAGAATTTTGGTTGGATGGATTAAAGTTTATATATTTTCATAACATTTTGAATTGAATCACGAGAACGCATGTAATTTATGATTGTACACAATACAAGCTTGACGACATTCACTCATAATATTTTTAGCATATTTGGGAGTTATTTTAGTCTTTTTAACAAGTTTTCGATTATATTGTAGTTGAGTTTTGTAAATAAATCAATAGATAAGCATGAGAGCGTAACTCTGAGCAAAAGACCTTGAACCACGTCAAATCATCCAAATTATACAACTTTATGGTCATGTTATGTTTTTTTACAAAATTATCAAAGTGATTTCTTTAGGGTATAATCATTACAGATGTTTCATTGAGGAGAAATGGGCAGGTGATGAAGAATTGAAGAAAGGATAACAAGTGCCTTGTGCACGATGCATGTTATGAGTTGCACATTGTGTAGTCGAAAAGGGACATCAAGTGTACAACTATTAGACGATGTGTGAACCGAGTTGCGCGTCACACATCTTGGAAAGGAATGGATGGTGGCCTAAGGTGAACCTACTAGTTGGGCCTTAACTAATAAAGTATAAAAAAAAATGAATTCTTAAAGTGTGAAAATAGTTTGTTTGAAAATGATATATAGTTTTTATTACATTAAGAAATAATCTAATAAAAACATCAAACTTCATTCAATAAACATTAACTTTTTTATTTAATATTCAAATGCTCATACAAAAGAATTCCTACGAGCATTTTTAGATGCAAAGTCAATAATAATTGTGTGTACATTGAAGATCTCAAGTAATTTTTCAATATTAATGATATGTTCAACACTATTATCATGTTCTATGAGTTTCTCACTTAAATGTTTCCAATCATCTACTTCATCATTTGCTAAAAGACTCATCTGGCTGCTATTTTGAGAAGTGGGTAATTTACAACACAAATAATATACTTTGTCCACATCCTTAGAGTAAGTCAACCATTTTCTTTCAAAAGCCTCTCAATTACTCAACTTTCTAGGAAAATAAAATATGAAAAATACCTAAAATATTTTTCTATAGAAAATGTGAGATTCAATTTCCTAATAGATCATTTTTATTTTAAAATGTCTCTTGTTTTAGCATCAAGAATACTTCAATTTCTAGAATAATAGATATCTAAAGGAGGGATGAAGTGGTCATCGATGCTTACATCAATATTTGTCGCATCAAGAACATTATCATTGTCGTTGATGGGATTGTCATCATTCCATTTTCATTACACTGTCCAAGATTACATTCTTATATGGTTAATCTATCGATATTCTTGATGAAGCTAAATTGTGGTCGTCGATGAAGCTGTCGTTAACTCTTTAAGATGTCACTGCAACTTTTCTTTCACCTTGGTTGTAAGGTTTATAATTCTTTTTGTTTATTATCTATGAAATCATGAAATTAATGGTATTGAAAACAAATTATTTATAGTTACATTATGTTTGAACTCATTGCGTGCCTTTCAACATAGGATCATATTAAGAGCTAGGTTAGAAACAAGCTTGCTATTTAAGGCTCTATTTGGTCGACTTCATTACATGTTTTTATTAGAGATGATTTCATTTGGGACCATCATGGTTTGCCTACATATTGTTTTCCTTAACTTTTTGCTTTCCTTTCTTTTCTTTTTTGTTGAGGGTCAGACGTAGCCCCCTTCTTGTATATATTTTTCTATTTCTTTAATAAAATTTATTTTATGAGGCAGGCTGCAAAGGATGGGGGTTTCTCAGGGGTGCAACCTAGTTGGAATGTCTTTTATTCTCTCTGATGCAAGTCCTCCTCTTAATTCGGTCTAATAAAAAATAATACAAAAAATTAAATGGATATTAAACTAAAACTTTTTTTTGTTAGAAGGCGAGTAATTGGTAAACTAGATGTGAGAGAGAGAGAGAGAGAGCAAGCAAAGCAGATGTACACGACAATTTATACTAATTCACTATCAATCGGATAGTTACGTTTTTAGTCCTTTCTCTTCCACAAAGAGTTTACACCATTCAAATAATGAATACAATCCTTGAGAGTATCTATCTCCCTAGCTATCACTCAACTTTTACTTCACAACTTCTTAACAATGTCACAACTTTGTTCCTGCTAAGGAACTTTCTTTAACTTGGTAATGATACAATACAACTATTACAAGATAACAATGTTTTTCTATTACAAGTTGAAGTTTTCGCCAATTGTTTATTTTAATTTGTTGATTTTGAAAATAAAGGTTACTGAGGATTTAATTTGTTGTGACATGGCAAAATCTCATGAAATTTTTTTGAGATATAGCATAATATATGTATAGAGAAATTATAAAAAGGTGAAGCTAGTTTAATTAGTTAATACAAAATAAAATTAATTTTGTTCATTATAAGTAAGAAAAATTTAAAAGCAAGAGCAAGACCTTTGATCACAATATTTAGAGTTGGAAGTGAATAGAATTTGATGTACTCTTGAATCTGCATGTGCAGTGTTGATTCAATTCCAAGAGTTCCCCCAAACACTTCATTGAACAATAACTATCCAAGAGTCACACGACACTACGCGACTCAATTACTTGGCCGGACGAACTAACCTGCTCTGATACCAATTGTAACACCCCGTTTTCCCAACATATGTAAATAGTACAAATAATCAGAGTATTCAACATAAAACGGAATGTCACACTACTTTTAAAACATAAATAGAGTAAAGTTACTATTTATCAAAACAACCCTGTCAAAATTCATTTAACTTCGCAGCGGAAAGTTATTTCAAAAACATCAACTTGTTCAACAATCTTTGGCACTGCGGCCTCAACATAACAACTTAAAGGAAGTTCGTAATCCAAAAGGTTCAACAACATAGTACTTAAAACAATACGTAACAATAGAAAGCAAAACAAGAATCCTCATCCCGTTACGTATCAGAGCGACCCTAAGAAGACACACGAGAGAGTCAACTCACATCCGCAGCTAGTCCTGGTTATCTGCACGTTACCAACATAGGGGCAACATTCAAACAGAAGGGGTGAGATTTCAAATTCAATAATAATAAGCATACAATTCATCAACGGAATTTAACAACCTAAACAACAACATGGTTCACATATACTTATTATCAATATTAGTTCACATACGCTTCATTTATTTCTACTTAGCATTTAAAACCAACGACAACGACTCAACAACAACTTACATCGACAACTCAACAACATCTTGACTATGCAATATGCATGTGGTACCAATTAGGGCATCAAACCCCCAACTTATGGAGCATAGGCTCTCAGCAGGGCATCAAGCCCCCAACTTTATATGAATGATTGTTCATTCAACAGGGCATCAAGCCCCCCAACTTATATATCTGAATGATTATACATTCAACAGGGCATCAAGCCCCCAACTTATATGAGTATGCATGGACTCAGCAACGTACGACATCAGCGACTTGACAACTTCAACATTATAATCTCATGAATATTCATCATTTAATGCAACATCATATAATCATCAAGATAATTGCAACATAAGCATGCATATAATAATTCATCAACAAGTTATTCATATAATAATCATCACTTATATACATATATCAATTCCTAAATCATGTTATTCTTGACAACAAACCACCTGGGTAACTGATAATATCACCTAAAGTTTTCAGGTATGCACTAAAGGCTAACTCAATAGAGATGTATGATTACAACTCGAGAAACAGGAAAAGGTACAGCACTATCATGTTACTCACCGTGGCGGGCGACCTTACTCGTCGTGGCGAGCAAACACTGCTCTCTGGTACACACTTACTCGCCGTGGCGAGCGGATGGCGAGCAAACACTGCTCTCTGGTACACCTAGTTCGCCGTGGCGAGCAGTCTACTCGCGGTGGCGAACGTAACAGGTTTTCTGTCGGGAAGTGCGATTTTTAACCCCAAAAACCCAATTTTCATCGACCTTCATCCCAAAATTGATAGGAAACTCAACCTATAATCATTCTACAGTCTGAACATCAATTATCTATGAATTCTACGGACTTCCTACACTCTTAACATCCAATTCTACATGTTCTCTCATCAAATTCGATTTTTAACCCTAATTCTCAATTTTACATGAACAACTACATTAACTACATGATAAACTCAGTTTCAGAATTACAATACTTAATATTAGAGAATATTAGTCTCACCCTTACCTTAGATTGGTGATTGCAAGACTCTACAAGTTTCTCCCTTCTCTTGGTTCTCTTCTCCTCTTTCTCCCAAAGACTTCTATGCAAAACCTAATTTTGTCTG
>Ga0228710_1005279_pt1 | contig 20118 bp, 12 predicted proteins | sample MedpolnodulmetaG_FD_177995 | JGI IMG/M metagenome (GOLD analysis project Ga0228710, IMG submission 177995) | Root nodule microbial communities from Medicago polymorpha collected in Santa Monica, California, United States - pink nodules | ecosystem: Host-associated > Plants > Roots > Nodule... | reverse complement strand
CATTGCGCAAAATTTCATTAAAAAAAAAAAAGGAAACACGTACTTAAGTGACAAATAGACAACGTACATGCACGAATGCAATTGCTTATGCATGTAAATGTCATGACTTTTCAAAGTGCCCTTATTTATAAAAAATTAAACCAACTACAATATAAAAAAATAAAATAAAAGAAAAATGAGTTTCTAGAAAACTTCTTAGTTCTCAGTTCTCACATAGTAAATAACAACATAAGAATTTGAAAAATATAAAACCTATCGTTATTTTATGTAATAAAAAAAAAAAAAAATCTTAGAAGACTTCTTAGTTCTCTCAACGGTGAATCAAATTTTTTATAATTGAGTGTAACTCTATACTAACCCTAGTATTTTCCCTTGACCTTCGTGTAATTTGAAAAAACAAAAGGATTTTCAAAAATTAAAAATGAATCAAGTTTTTATATTCGATTGTAACTCTATATTCTTCCCGCTATTTTCACAGGACCTTCGTGTGATTTGAAGGTACAAAAGGGTTCTAAAAAAATTAAAATTGAATAATATTTTAATAATTGAGTGTGATTTTATACCAACCCTAAGAAAAACACAAGAAAGATAAAATTTGCATTTTGTTTTAGATTTGTGTTCTCGTTTTCTGAATGTGATTATACTGGTAAAGTGCAGAATGAAAAGAGATACAAGAAAAATAATATACCACCTCATTTTAAGAGACGTCCACCCGTGCAATGTGCGGGCGGGTCAATTCTATAATATTTTTATTGTTTATGACATGAATATCGGCCACCACAAAAACAAAAAAAAAACAACAAAACCTGTTTTAAATTTAAAGAGATCCATGTACCGATGAAAATAAAAGGCCTCTAGAATTAAAAAATTCAATACTTGAATTATGTTAGTCACTATCTATAATTGTTCCACTAGAGGTCTTTGGTTTTGTTCATTTTGCTAATGTAAAGGATGTTGATAAAATGACAAAAAGCACCAAATAATGTTTGTTTTGGGAGTTATCGTGCGGTGGCCAAGGTTGCTTGGATCGACTGTTTCGCAAGGGAGAGGCTTGGAGAGAGATACCGTAGAGTAGGGGAGAGAGAGGTGATTGTCGTATAGAAGGAAGGAACATTGTATGTGGATTTGGTGTAAGGGCACATAACGAGGAATGAGCCTCATTCGGTTCTGGGGGGTTCATCCGAAAGTCTTGATACATAATTACAGGTTTGAAGGTGAAGACGTGGCTTGGGCACAAAAGGGTGTTGTTGTTAATGTGATTAATGGGAAATCTATCATGTTGATTCAAGAACGAATTGTGGACGCTGTTTTTAATGATGTTGATATTATACTGTTAGGCGTAGATAAAGTTTTTTGGGTGTTGATGTTATAATAATTTTTAAGGAGGCCTTTGATTTTTTTGAGCATTTTTTTTACGCAACCTAGAGCTTGGAGGAAGGATGTCATGGGTACGGAAAGAGGTGCATGGTTACGTCTTTATGGGTTCCTTTACATGCTTGAAACGAAAAATTCTTCAAACCTTGTGTATTGGATTGTGGTCGCTTCTTAGCGGCAGACAACAGGATTTTAGGTAAGGAAAGGTTCGAGTATACTCGCACTTTAGGAGCTACTTCCTCTTTGGAGATTTTGAAATCGGTGGAGAAAATTATGGTGCATGGAGAGGTTCTCGATATCAATATTGTTGACAATTGAGGTTTTTCGATAGGTGAAGATGTGTGTGTGTTTGAGGATGAACTCAGGGACGAAAATTATGCATGGGGAGAAAGATGATATTTGTGATGTTGATGTTCATGAAATGGTTGATGATGACAGGTCATCTTGCATTATTCTATGTAGGTTTTTTTAGTCATTTTTAGTAGGTTTTACCAACAAAACTGAGAAGTGTTAAATTAATTGCCTATGATTTCGAGACATTTGTATTGTTTTCTATATTTGAGTATGTAATTCTATTCTTCCCGAAACATAGCAATTTTAGGGTGTGCTTGATGTATTTCACGAAGAAATTTAGCAAATCGGGCAAAGAAAGACATCTAAAGATTTATGTGGTCCTTGAGAAGATGAAGAATGAAGATTCAAGAGGTCTTAGAAGACTTTACAGAGGGATGAATTCTGTTCCCAACTTCCAAGACATCTTACATTGAAGAAAACACCTCAACATGCGAAGAAAACATGCATTTCAGCTAGGGGGGTTCAAAACCTAACCAAGCCAAAAGAAAAACCGCAAACTGAACCAATTCAAACCGAAACCGCAAAAAACCGCATTTAGTTTGGTGTATTCGGATCATTTTTTTAGTTAACCGCGTGGATGAAATTTAAAACATTGCCAAAAATATGTTGTGTTGGATGAAACATTGCCAAAAAAAATTGTAATGTTGGATGAAATTTAAAACATTGCCAAAAATATGTTGTGTTTTAGCTTTTTAATTTGATTTTAACGTTGAAAACAAAGAAAATTATTGTCTAAAAAAACCGCACGAACCAATCCAATCCAAACTGCATTGGTTTGGTTTAGTTTGGTTTGGATTTTATTTTAAAAGTCAACCGAACCAAAACAAATCGCATACTTATTTATCTTGCGGTTCAGATGACTTTTAGCCTCAAAATCGAACCAAACCACACCGCGAACACCCCTAATTTCAGCATATAAAACACACTGAAATACTCAAGCGCACAACAGCAAGCGCCGAAGTGCCCCGATGTATTGCACTAAAGCGCTAAACACCTAGACCTGGCAGGTACATGCGCCTAGCACATGGCCTTAGGCGCTTGGCACATGAAGACTTGCAAAAAAAGTGTCACTATAAATACCACCTTCCTTATTCATAAGTTCTCGTTCAGAACTAGACCAGTTCAAGAGGAAGGCAATTCTAGGAGCCAAGCAGGATTTCTATCTTCTCCTATCTTTTCTAAGGTATGTTTTTATCTTTATGTATTTTGTCTTATTTATCATGCGTAACTAGATATTTATAGGCTAGGGTTCTAAGATGAACCTCTATTTATTTTGTTGGATAATTATATAATTTAATGTCGTTTATTTTAGTATATTTTATGTTCGTTATTAAGTTTTATTAGGATTAGTTTTTTTCAAAGGAACACAATCATAGACTTGGTACTTAGGTTATAACAGAGCCTAATATAGATGCTTATATCTTGATATTTATATCTACCTCTCTAGGAAGTAAACAGTTAATAACTAGACGAAAGATACCGAAAGAGAGTTGGCCCTAGTAGTAAGTACTTAGGAGGTGACATTACTAATATTGAGTAAAATCTACTGAATCTAGGTTGTAGCGGGTTTGACCACCGAGTTGAAAGTTTAATCACAATTCCCACCTACAACCCGTGACCCGCCATCACCTACAAGACGAGCCTTATTCGCTTAAAGGATCCATTATAATTTTTCTTATGTCTAAGAATCCACATACATCGAATAAGATTAGCATCACAAGGACGAGGAACTAAATCCCATGTCTTATTTCTAATAAAAGCATCAAATTCAAATTGCATTGCGGATTTCCAATTCAGATTAGATTAGGCTAGTTTGGGGTTTTTAGGTATGGGAGAGACAGTGTGGTTGGACAATTCTTATCCACTAAGGACGGTGGAGTCAAGGGTGATTCACTACTCATACTCGACACTTGAGGTATTTGTTAGTGCGTCTTGTTGTTAGAGGGGACAATATGATGTAAAACCCGATGAGAACAGGCATGAATGCGGAAGAGCTTGACAAAAACAATAAGAATATGATTCTTAATGTTTGAAACAGCAAGGGCAGGATGAAACTCGATTTTGGAGGCTGCCGATGGGGAAGAGGTTTTTGTCATCTTGCCGGAATCACGATTAGATGACTTGGTGTTTTTGTCGTTGCTATTGATGTCGCTTTGATCAGACTCAAACATCTCGTGACAGAGAAAAATGTATGAACATAAGAGACAGTGAGAGAGAGAGAGAGAGAGAGAGAGAGAGAGAGAGAGATTTCAGGATCGAGTAGGGTGATACCATGTAAGATAATGAAATGCTTGCCTTTTCATTTTCAGAATAGAATATATATACATACATGTGTATGTCAGCTATCTAATTATGATACAACATATTTACAGGAAAATCATTATAACTAATTATGACAAATATTTTATTCTATCACTTTTTAACTGAGTTTGATGGAAATAAGACAAGAACAATGCTATATCTCTAGAAAAATAACATCAAGAATTCTTCAAGAATAAAGAGCAGCCAATCACAATGCACTATTTGCCACAATTCAAGGAGGTGTGGCTGAAAAATAGGAAGTGGACAAATAAATCATGGAATTAAAACTTGCGTTGTGTCTTGAAAAATTCTTGATGCTATTTTTCTAGAGAAATAGCATTTTCCATAGGACAATGATACATTATATTGTATCGAGTAGCGCTAGCATCACTCTCTCTAATATTCACTATCTTATTTGTTTAAATCAATGTAGGTCTGAACTTTAGAAATGAAACTCACATAAAGTGGGTAAGACACACAACAATGATTTCATCCAATAAAAGAGTGAGTGTTTGAAAGACTATTTAAAAACGAGTGTTCCTAGCATTCCTTTATTTTATGACTTAAACGCTTATCATTTGTATGATGAGCTTATTCGAAAAACACAATCAAGTTGTTTTTATCTAACTGTTGAAACTGTTGGACCGCTTAGTTAGTATATGTGATAGTCACTCTCACAATGATATGCTAACACATTATTAGTTTATTTTGGCAAATTATTTGAAGAAATTCTGTACTTACAGTGGAACAAAATTAAATCATATTGGTTTCCTGTATCTCACGTGTAGTTAAATTTTGTGTATTTGCTACTAGGAATTTGACATAAAAACCTTTTTTGTTTGTACTTTAATATTTGTGTCATTGTTCTCCCTTAAAATCTATGTATTACATTTGTCAACCTAATTTTCCTGCAATGTATGACACTATTATGAATAGAATAGTTGGTTTTGGATATCAATTTTCTTCTAGTCCTCTTCTGGTTGACAATGTTGGGATAGGTTTAAGATTATATCTGTATGTTAATTATTTGGTATAAGTATAAGAAATGGTGATTTTGTAGAATATTTGATTTGATCTGATTATGCTCTTCATCAAGCTACTACTTGGAGCTCTTTAGAAAGGTGTGTTGTTTCAACTCATCTATCTAAAACTATTCCTCCCCATTAACATGCTTGATCCATAAACAACGTCTTAATGTTGAAACACCATGTTAGGAGTCTCACGTTAGTAAGTTAAAGGGATCTCTCATCAAATAGGACAATCTTTTGGATTCGGCTCTCCTTTAAACGTACACGCCTAACATTCCCAACATCGATGCTTTTGTTGAGAGAGTTAACTTCTCAAACAAAATTGGCAACTCATGTAGGATTCTAACCGGTGAAGGTTCTAACTAGATAAAGCCGAGTGAAAGTCGTCGAGGATGTCAACTCTCGAAGGATAATGCATTCTTAGGAGTGTCACATTGAAAGAGTCTGCTTAAAAAAAAAAAAAACGCGTATCGTCTAGGTTCTCAACTTCCAATTAATGTAGTAGTGCTACTGCTCTAAACTTGTCAAAAGCCTTTGTATAAATCCAACCGTTATGAACAAATCAATAGCTAATATATGCATATCTGTATAGCAAATCGTCTGTGTAATCAGATATCTAACATTGATTTTGTTCACTTCAGACTTCACAAAATAGTCACTTTATTAAGAAATTTCATCATTATGCTGATTAAAACCAAACTTCATAAACTTGATAAACCACAATTGATTTCTCATAAATCTAGTACATTAATCTAAAAGGGATATCTTTTATCCTTGTTTGAGTTCTCTAAATCTGAAAGCATTTCAGCTGACAAGCGAAGCAAACGAAGACTTCTCTCCATTTTAAGTTCTGTGACACGTTTAACAGTTGCGTTATGCTTGTTCAAATCTAGGATGCTAAGTGTGCTTTCAAAGAACTGATATTGGAGCTTCGCAAGTTCCTCAAACTTAGCAATTTGGCGATCTAGGTCAGCGACATATACTCGATTCATCTTGTTTAGAACATCCATAGCAATTTCCTCAACTAATTCCAGTTCTGTCCTGTACTCAAACATTGAGAAAAATGTATGTAAAAATCTAAAGTTTCACAATTGAACAAACCATTGATAAAATTAGTCTTTCAGAGTTGCCCAAATGATAAAGATAAGCCATGACTCAAAGGGTTTTCTTATAGAAAATATCGAGGACCCAAGTTCAAATACACTTTTAAACTCTTACAAAAATAAATCGGGACACGTGAAGTCCTTAAGTGAACCATCAAATACAAATTCAGTTCTTTTTTTACTTGCGTGGAGTTTTTTCGTCCACCATGGCATGCCACATTGACGCCATGCCACATTTAACTAGTATAACCTGGTTCAACCTCGATTCAATCTAATTCAACCAAATTGCCGTACAATCAAAATCAAATCGACAATTGAAATAGTTGGTTCTCAGTTTAACCAATTGAACCGTTCTATTCAGTCCAAATTTTAGAGTATCATTATTAAGACTCATTTCTCTTAGGAATTGAGAATTAAAACTAAGAAATAATTGAGAGAAGTTGATAGATAAAAAGTTACCTGTTGACATTGCAATCCCAACCAGAATAATTAGCAGCCTCCATCAAACCATTCCTCCATTCTTGCACCTTAATCTTCTCAAAATTCTTCTCATGCTTTGCAAAAGCCTCAGCATAGCTTCCCCTCTGATTCCTAACATCAGTAGGATCAACATCATAGAAAATAGGCACTACCAATTTCCCTTTCATCTTTTTACATTCAAGAATTTTCATAAGCTCTTCCAAACAAAACTTTGACGCCGCATAGTTTTTAGAGAAAACAATAACGGAGAGCTCGGCTTCTTCGATAGCCCTAACAAGAGTAGTTGATATTTCATCACCACTATTAAGATTGTTGTCTATATAGGTTCTTATATCTAATCTTTTCAAAGCACCATTAAGATGGCTTGTGACATTGTTTCGAGTGTCCTCACTTCTAAAACTTATGAACACTTCATGTTTTTCTTGAGGAGTATTGTTGGATGAAGAGGATGAATATGACCATGCCATAATGATGTTAATGTGTATGTGACTACTCTACTAGTATAAAAATTTGTAGCACTATGAAGTATATGAATACTCTTAACTTTAATGGTTTATGCTTCTCTCATTCTCTGAACCCTGCCATGGAAAAAAAGATAAGGCAAGTTATATGTTTGTGACAACTCATGCATTGACTCAAGGAAAATATATATTTTTAATGCATAATATAACATCTTATGATTTATGCATTATATAAAATCAAACAAAACATATTTTAAAATTAAAATTTAGGTGCATCCGGGTCAGCTGAATAAGCTTATGGTAAAGTCAATACTTTATGTGTGAAAAGAATACAAAACACGGCGAGTTCAATCTTTAAAGCGCAAGTTGGCACTAGTAGTGGGACAAAATATATCTTTAATGATCTTTTTGAATGGATTAATTACAGATAGATAGACTTAGGCTTTGTTTGCGAGTTGGGTTTTGGAGGGGAGAGGAGGGAAAGGAAAGGCTTGTGGAGAGGTAAACTCTTGTTTGCGAGTTTTAAAAAAACATGAAAAGGTTTTGGGGGGTTTTGAAGGGATTCGTTTGTCCAATTTTAAAGTTCCCCTAAATTGAGGGGTTTTGGGGGGTTAACCATACAAATTAACAATTTTATCCTCATAATAATTCAAAATTCCAATTATAATTTACAAGATAAATTACAAAGTATAACACAATGTATTGACTTTAAGAGAAAAAAATGGTAAAATAGTAAAATTATCGCATAAGCCCTTCATCTCCATTCCTTGTTGGTTTCTTTAACTCTCTAACAAGGGGAAGGTTTTCCCTCCTTTCTCCCTTCCCTCCCTTCCCTTTCCTTCCCCTCCTAAGCCTTTCCTTCCCCTCCCCTCAAAACTCGCAAACAAAGCCTTAATGTTTGACTTTCAATATCATTTCTTATTTTATTTTTTAGTAGTACTCCCTCAGCTAAGGTAGATCCAATTCTTAGTAGTACTCGCTAAAGCTCTGGTTTTAAATGAGGCTTCCACAAATAGGATGAAATTGGTCCCCTCAAATTAATTGGTTCTTAGATCGGATATTGAGTTAAAAAAAAAAAAAAAATCCACAAAAGTGTACCAAGATATACCAATTGACATAATCAAAATATGATTGAGTAACATGGTATTAGTTCAGAGATAGAGCAATTATAGAATATTTTAATTTGTGGACATGGTATTGGTTCACATCCGTGGAATAAATTAGAAGATGTGGAATTGGTCATGGTCTGATATCCCTCACAAATTCACTTTGCTTTGAATTCTGCATTGGCTTTAGTGGGGGTTTTAAATTGAGGTCATGGTTTTAGAAAAATTTGAACATCGATTTTGTCATTAAATTAAAATATAAAATAAAAATTACTAGTCAATGGCTTCGAAAAAATAATTAAATGATTGAATTGGTTAATAAATTTTTGTTAAGGTCAAATTGATAAGAAGAATATCTAATCTGATCTGTGACTAAATCATTCATTAACAATACTTTACCTACCTATAAGTCATGAATTTTTCCCTAGAAAAATGTCATGAATTTCATCCCAATCAACATCATTACTAAAGTAGCATGATTTGAAAATTTCGGACTCTCGAAATTTTTGGCGGTTTAAAAAATAGACATATTAATTGAAAGTTTTGTCTATTTTCATGAATGCAATCAGCTTGATTTAAATTAGTTGGATTGAAATGTGACTTATGGATATCGAGGGTTTAGACAAAAAATTAGGATGTCAAAATCAAACAAATTAAAGGAATTAAGCCTAAAAACTAAAAACTAGTTATCCAGTTATATTTTAGTGATAGTCATGTTAATTGCCTCTTTTAGATGCTTCTTCCTTGCCATTGTATGCAAAATAAAGTACTATTATACACCAATTTTTTTTTGTCTATATAAAATGCAAGCAAATTTAATCAATTGTTTAACTTGTCATCTAATGCCAAACGAAGATATTGATGTGGTAATTAATTTTTGACAAGGTGGACGCAGGAAACTAAATTCGGTTAATCTTGATGAACAGTGCCTTAACATCTTTTTTTTTTTCCTTAAAAAAAAAAAATCTATTTTTTTTTTGTTGGTGATTCTACCTACCATTTTGCGTCAAGGCACGGGATTTTGCGCCCAGGCACGGGAGACCCTAGGCACCACATAGCTGCTCCAATGAAAGTGGAAATTCTTCAAATGTTATACTCCAATACTTTCACAGGGCTAGAAAGTTAAGATCCTTACACACATGATCAACCTGGAGAGGTGGTGCTAAGAAAACTCAAGGTTAGTATTTAGAGTCGGAGGTAAATATTCAGGACCACCCTTAGAGATGGAGGCTACAGGGTGAAGACATAGTGGGTGTACACATTTAGAAGTTGAGGTGTAGAAAATTCAACTTGAGGTGGGGTCTTCCACTAAAGGAACGAGGAGGAGACGAATGATGGTACGAGAATAGTACAACTATGGAGTCCTTGTATGTTATCCACTAGTTTAGAGCAAGAAATTCTTCAAGAGGACGGAGAGGTGCACTCCAAAGGTTAAAAAAGGTATGACATGAAACTTGATTATATTGGGGACCGAAGAGGATATGGTGAAACTAGTAGAGCTACCTAAAAGTCCTAAAGTAGTTGGAGGCAGGTTCTATAAGAAGGCGGAATTACATTTTGAGGTTTGAAGAGGTAAAGGTAAAAGCTTATGGGACTACAAAGTGTAGTTGAACGCAAGGTTAAATAACAAGGTGGAAAATTGTTGAACAGTGCCTTAAAATATCTTTTTTGGTCATTTTGCATTCAGGCACTCAACTTGTTGAAAGCATGTTTTAAAGTTGTTATTTTGCACCCAGGCGCAACCTATATTTTTTAATTTTTTATTTTTTTAGAAGATATCACATGAATGCCACTTAACTAAAAGGATGACAACTACATATGGTTAAATAGGAATTTACCAACTAAAAATTTGCAAAGAAGAGTAACTGAAACATCATATAGTAATTGATAACTAACATTCTATTTAAGAAATTAATAATCATGTTACTATTTTCATATTGTATTTAAACTTCATCTATTGATAATAAAATGTCAAACTTTTTCCACTGAATTGAGACATCATGAACAAATAACTAACAGTTAATTTTCCTTATTAAAAAACTAACAATTGATTTCTCATAAAACTCATACATTGAAATGAAAATTCATCATCACTTTATGATTAGTTCCTAACATTTTAAAGCATATCAGGTGACACGCGAAGCAAACGAAGACTTCTCTCCATTTTAAGTTCCGTGACACGTCGAGCAGTTGCGTTATGCTTGTTCAAATCTAGGATGTTAAGTGTGCTTTCAAAGAATTGATATTGTAGCTTTGCAAGTTCCTCATACTTAGCAATTTTCTGATCTAGGTCACCAACATATACTCTATTTAGTTTTTCCAATACATCCTTTGCAATTTTCTCAAGAAGTTCAGATTCCATCCTGAAAATTAATCATCATGGTTAACAAAATACAAATGTATTAAAAAAAAATAGACAGCTTCTAATATATACTACAAGACTTGAAATACCTAGAGATATTTACCTATTTGTAGAGCAATCCCAGCCAGAGAGATTGGCTGCTTCTCTCAAAGCCTCCCTCCACTTTTGCACCCTCTCCAAATTCCCATGAAATCGTTCCTCATGTTTAACGAATGCATCCGCATAACTTCCCGTTTGGTTGCGAACATCAGACGGTTCTATATCATAAAAAATTGGTAAAACAATTTGCCCCCTCATCTTCTTACATTCCAGTATTTTCACAAGCTCGTCCAAACACCACTTAGAATTTCCATAGTTTTTTGAAAAAACAACGACGGAAAGGCTTGCCTCCTCAATGGCCCTAAGAAGCGCGGACGATATCTCATCCCCTCTTTGAAGATGGTAATCTATATATGTTCCGACTTCAAGTCGGGTCAAAGTGGCGTGAAGATGGCTAGTGAAGGTGTAGCGTGTGTCCTCGCCTCTAAAGCTGAGGAACACTTCATGTTTTTGTTGAGGAGTATTGGAAGAGGTTGACCATGCCATGTTTATTGGCTAGCTAGCTTAATTTTAAGGGGAATTTAAGTATAGCTTTGTGTGAATTTGAGTACAATGTGAAGTTTCTTTTATAACAATATGATTTAGTAATGTGAGAACCAATAAAATAATGAATTATGAACCTTCCTACAAAGTCAGGCTGTTCCTAACGTAGGGTATATATATGTAAAGCGGCTTTGAATTTCATGGGGACATAGTTTAGAGCTTATCTGGAAATAAATTGATGAGCAAGTTGAAGAAGAATACAAATTATTGACTTTATGTGTGAAAACTGAAGAAAGAATTGTCTTTGAATTAGTCAAGCCCCATGAATATATTGAAGATATATTTATACTATTTTAACTAAAATTGTACCTAAGAAAACGAAAGATAAATTTCAAATTTATATTTGAGTAAAATAACGACCTAGTTAATGGAGGTGTGGGTGAACTGGACATCAAGGTTTGACCAAAAAAGAGAATATATCACGATCAATTATGTCCCAAGGGTGACCTTAACGTGTGGCATTTTTTAGGTAGTACTAACAAGTTAGTCCCTCACATAAATAAAACTAATTTTAGTCCTCAAGTGAATAGGCTAATTATAACATCAAGTCTATCACGTTTACTTCAAAACATAGATATTATTCATCCTCCATATTAAAAAATTACAATAAGGTGTGTTCTTCACTTCTTCTGTACCAACAAACAACAAAATTCAATCAGAGTGACATTATACGAAATCTTATTTGATCCGTAACAAAATAAAGATAACTCAAATTGGTGCGTCACAAAATAAGAAAAGTCCGTTGTAGTTCGTCTGAAATAAAATTTAACACCAAACAACCAATGGTTTGGATGAACATCAATGATAAAGAAATCTAAACACACAGAATCGCATAGTTAACTTAAAATAGAAACAGTCAAAAAAAGATGTATTGGAATTTTTGTGTATTTACATAAAACAAATGTGTGGGTCATAAGGGGCATGAATGATCACCATTTTGAACTTCAAGCAACCATATATACATTAATGCATGCATAAGACTCAAAGGATGATGGGTGATAATGGCGATTCAATTGACATTTATGTACCAAAACAAAAAATAATCGTATTATAACTTATAAGGTCTTAAATCCATTATTAAGAAATGTAATTTTATAGTTTTATTATATGTTTAATTAATAATCTCGTTCAGACATCAATTTTTTTCTTTTTTTTTTTATAGGTAGACAAGATGGCAAATTTTTCTTAATTAGGTAATATAATGACTAGAATTTCACACAGTGAAGAATCTAGGAGTTTAAACATTAGCCATGTATATTGTATTGTTCCTAGCAACTGAGATTGAACAAATTAACTTTACTACAATTTGCAATAAACATTAACTTTGATTTTAAATTTAAATTAAATTTTGATTCACTTTTGAGTTGTTAATTTTTTTTTAAAACATATTAGATGTTAAAATGATTTTGTCCTGTGTATAACTCGGTTGATAAAAATATTGTGATATGTATTACCATACTCTAACTTATCAGTTGCCTGGTTAGTTTTACAATTAAATTAATCATAGTTAATTAACCTTAGTTAATTGATTGTTAGCTAGAGTTAGTTGAGATATTAGGATAGTTACCTTGTATATATCGTTACTGTTCAGTAAAGGTGTCAATAGAGCCCTAAATTTCAAAGTCCATTTAAAAAAGTCATCACCAAGTCCACTAAATTAAAGCTCCCTAATTGAACAAAATATTTGGGGCCAAGCCCACTCTAAAATCTATTTATTTGTGGGCCTAAAAAAGCCCCACTATAAAGATAAAAAAAAAGTTTTTTTTCCCGGCAAAAAAAAAGTTTTTTTCCAGTAAAAAAAAGTTTTTCGATAAAAAAAAAGTTTTTCCGGTAAAAAAAAGTTTTTTCGGTAAAAAAAAGTTTTTCCGATAAAAAAAAAAGTTATTTGTTTTTTAAAAAAATGTTTATAGAAATTTTAGAGCTTTGGGGCCTTTTGATTTTTTTATTTGTGGGTTTGCATGAACGTGGGTTTTTTAATCTTGTAAATTTTCAAGCCTCCTTCCTATGTGGGCTGGGGCCTAAACTTCAAAGCCCCATGATATTGACACCTCTACTGTTCAGGGTAAAAACACTACACTTTGTACATTTGATCAATTGGTTATCAATGAAGAAATTCGCTTATTCTCATGAGTGTTACGATATCAAGAATATGCAAGGGTTGAGGTTCGCACCACGGATTTTTCATTATTCACTTTAAGGTTGAATTTCTAACCACAAAACTGCTTGAGAAAAAATGATTTTAAAAATATAAACGATCATTGTGGAGGCACAGTAGATTCTCATTTTTTTTCTTGGCAAATGGCTGTACGAGTGTCAAAGAAATTGGTTTGATTGTTTGGATGAAACTTTTGATGTGAAGATATCCTTTTGACTTTTGTTCTCTATAGGTGTTTTGTTCATGCATATTCAGCTAACTTAGTTGTACGTTCTAAACTTTTTTTTCAAAGAAGCTTATATGTTCAAAACTTAAAATGTGAATGAAATGAGAAGTGTCCCAATACATATTTGTTTCAATTTGTAACTGTATATTTACATTGTTTATCATCAATATTGAAAGAATTTTGTTTCCCGTGATAAAAGTATCAAAATAAATTAATTCATATTCAACTTACATTTAACTATCCTTCAAAAAAAAAAAATCTTACATTTAACTATATTATTTTAAATGATACATATCAATGTACTTAAAAATATGAAAAAAAAATGGTGACGAGAAATATTTGAGGGATTAAAACGTGATGAAAAGTTTTGGAGGGATTGAAAAGAAAAATTTTAAAAATTTATAGGGATAAAAAACTTATTTAACAATTTGTTTTTCTAAAAACCAATTAATTAAAAACTAATTTTCGTTACCACAAAAGTATACAAATAAAGAAGCAAATCAAGTGGTTGATGAGGTTTTTTTTTTAATACAAACAATCATCTAAACATAGTTTGAGCTTAGACTCAAGTTTTAAGATTTTTAAGTTCGTCCTGCTTTCATTTCTAATGCTCTGCTGAACAAAAGGGGCTAAGTTAGCCCATTTTGGTCAGAAAAATAAAATCAAACATGCAACGTAACATATTTTTGCCCGGTTCATTCGTCATATATAGTATTTTTTTTTAATTTCACTACATTTATTTTACAAAATTCATCCAATCTTTTTTTTTAATTTTTTTGAAACTGCAAAGATTTTATTAATACTACACTTCATCACAAGACGTGATGAGCGAGCCATAACATCCATTCAATTTTCTAACCACAAACCGTAAACCCTAATCACACACAAACCAATTCAATTGATTTTTTTTTGGGTAATTCAATTGATTTATTAATAAGTTTAACTGAATATACTTTTTTTTTTACAGATTAACTGACATCCATATTGTTCATTAAATTAATTTTTCGTACGAGAATTGTTTTTTCACAATGGAAACTACACACCACGTGGCAATCTAAGTAGAATAACGTTTTTCTTCATTCTAAGCTGCCTAAGATGCTGGTTGGTTGCTTGAAGATCATGCCAAAGCTGAGTATTGAATCCACTTCCACGCATGAGATTCATAGATTGTAGGTTTGATAGTTGCTCATATTTATTGATTTCCTCATCTATGTCACCTACATACACATGATTCAATTTCTCCAACACATCCCTAGCAATTCTTTCCACGAGTTCTGATTCCATGCTGTTTTACACAAATAAAATGTTTGAAAAAATTGACATGAACGCTAAGTTTAATGATAGATAAAATGGTATACTCCTATTATGAAATTAAATAGTAATAGAAATAGCAAGCGATAGGTGAGGCAAATACTAAGTCCACATATTAAGATTTAGGTCCTGTTTGGTTTGAGCTTATTTTGAGCTTATGAAAAATAGCTTATGTAAATAAATAAGCTTTTATTTTAATTTATAAGCTCTCACTAGCGAAAATCGTACCTTTATAAACTGTTTTTTCATAAACAACCTTAAAAACTTATAAATAATACATAAAAACTTATTTATTTGCATAAGCTGTTTTATATAAGCTCTAAAATAAGTTAATTCAAACGGGCCCATAAAAATTATAGGTACAATAATCGCTACCATGAGTACTGATTCAAAGCACAAAAAAATAAAAATAACTACCATTCCAAGGTATAATATTTCGAATGTGAATTATCATCTCAATAAAGAAATTCAAATCACCGACGTGATTATTAAAATAATGAATTTTTCCTTTGTCTATAAATATTAAAGTGGTGGGGTTATACCAAACTTTCTATTAAAATTAATTTGAATTTGTTTCATTGTAATAAAAATTAAGAAAAATATGTATAATTGCGAAAAAAAATAAAAATGATATATAAATGAGCTTAACAATTAGATAAACCCTGGCTAATAGTCAACAAAGTTGAGACAATTTTTTTATTTTGTTTTTTGTTTTGGTAAGATCAATACAAAGTATTTAGTTAAGCCAGTTTAAATCCAAACTATTCATTTTTTCACAAGTTAAGCTCAAACTCTAAAGGTGTGTTTGAATGGAGGGTTTAGAAGGAGAAGATTTAGTTTTCATTTTTAAATTACGGACCCTATGAAATGTTTTTTAAAAAGTTAACATATTAACATAATAATCGATCATATAATACTTTAATCACACTTGATTTATTTTAGAAAAACATGAAATATATAGTCCGTAATTTTCTGTCTAGGCATTAGTGGTGCTGACGTGGCGCACTAGGCATTAGTGGCCATGTGGCAGGTGACATGGCATTTTCGAAATTTAAAAATGCAAATTAAATTTTTTAATTATTTTAAATATTTTATAAATCATTTTAATAAAACTAAAATCATTGAATTTCATTTGTTTCCCTTTCTTCTCCAAAAATCTTTTTTTTTTCCTCCATTTCTTCTTCAACCCATCTCATAAACTCTCAATCTTTGTTACATAACAACACCAAATCTTCATCAACTCCACCATCACCTACCTCCAACAACAACATTGCATTCTTTCATCAAAACCCAGATGACCATTTTCAGATCAAAATAAGCACAATTTACATAGCCAAACACCACAATGGCAAACCCAACAACAACACAACCAGCAAAATTAACAAAAAAAAAATAATTAAGAAAACTATAATACCTGGATCTGAAGATGGGGTTTTATTTTGGGCAAAGAGAGTTTGTTGTTGTTGTGGTGTAATAAAGATGAAGAAATAAACCCCTATAAAGGGTTGACGACGGCGAGCAAACCCTTTGCTAGGTTGCTGTTCATTTTGAGGGCGGCGGAAGGTCATGAAGGTGGATAGTGAAGGTGAAACAGTGCGGCTATTAGAGAAGAAGAGGATGATTGTATTAGTTTTAGGGGGTGGTGTTAAAATTGGTGGTTTTAGAGAAGAAGAGGAGGAAGAATGACGGGAAGACAATAGGAGAAAGGTGGAAGAATGAACCCAAACCCTAATTTTATCCCTTTTTTTATTTTTCTTTTAATTAATTAAATTAAATTAATCAGAAATTATTTTCCTAAATTTAAAAATCTATTTTTTATTTTTTTAAATAAAAATTGACACATCAGATGTCACGTGGCCACTTATGCACAGTCAGCGTGTACCATGTCGGCATCAAAGTGACAGTTGGCAGCTTCGATGGACCCAAGGACTTTTTTAAAAAACAAAAAAATTTGCGAGGACGAAAAACGATATTTTTTTTTACAAGGACTAAAACTTAAACGAGACATATCTGTAGGGACGAGTGTAATATTTAAGCCAAAAAACTATGTAATTGAAATTATATTTTTATTCCATCATTCAATAATAAGTAGTCATGTAGATAGTTATTCAAATATTTTAGGCAATATATATTTATTATTATCATTAAAGTCACATCATGTTAAAATCCAATTCGAAAAATTAATTTTATGCTCATTTATCAAAACTAAAAACTATTTTTACTATCAAAGCAAAAGTTTTCATGGTATTGAAAGAATTACCTATTAATAGAGCAATCCCAGCCAGCTAAATTAGCAACTTCAGCCAAAGCACTCCTCCACCTTAGCACCTTATTCATATTGCTCCTAAATTGTTTTTCATGTTTAGCAAAAGCAATTCCATAACTTCCCGTTTGATTACGAACACTAGATGGATGATCTATACCATAAAAAACAGGCACTACAACTTGTCCCTTATTCCTTTTACAATCAAGTATTTTCACAAGTTCATCCAAACACCACTTTGAATTAGCATAGTTTTCAGACAAAACAACCACAGAAAGCTTTGATTCCTCAATTGCCCTAAGAAGTGCGTTTGATATTTCATCCCCTCTCACAAGATTGTAGTCTATGTAGGTTTTTATTTGAAACCTTGTTAAGCAAGCATGAAGATGGCTTGTGAAGTTGTAGCGTGTGTCCTCGCCCCTAAAGCTAAGGAATACCTCGTGAGTATTTTGGGGAATGTTGGAGGAGGATGATTGTGCCATATAAGCCATTTTAATTGGATTTAGGAACTTAATGGCCTCTATAGGTTTAGAGTACCTAACTATGAAACCCCTTATATATACACACTACACCCCAATCAAAATTTAGGACCCTTCTTTTTGTCCTTTTTATAAGACATTTGAATTTTAAACTTTATTAATTGTTCTTAAATAATATATCTCTAATATAGATTTTTTATTTGTGATTTTGTAAAAAATATTATCATAAAACATTAGCTAATTATCTGTTTAAAGGGTAAACTTGTAAAATAATGTTAATTTCACGACAAATTTAAGAATACTATAAACTATATTAGTTCCAGTGACTTGCCTACAAAGTGTTAGATTTATGGATGAAGATGTTATAAAATTTAATTTTGATACACTATTAGTGTAAAATAATTTACGATACTGACAAATTACAATCAATCAACGTATCACTTTAAAAGTAATTATGACTATTTGACAAACAAAAAAGTAATTATGACAAAATATACCAATGGTATAGATTTTTTTTACGTAGTATCTAATCAAATCATTCTATTATGCCATTTTTTAAAAATCAATTTCTAAAATATCACATATATCTATTTGGCATCACTTAATTAGATGTTGTGTGAAAAAGAAATATACATCATTGGGATGTCACTTTCCCTTGGTGTTAGTCCTTTGCCTCCGACTTAGGAAAAAAAATATACATTGTTGATGCATTCAAACTAATCTCTACAAATATACGTGTTTAATGATTTAAATCCATTATTACATAGTACATAAACAACATTAAATAACACCATTAATAAAAAAAACTTTATATAACACCAAGTGATTTCGTAGAAATCTATCAAAGACAGCAGGTAACATTGCATATTTCGAGTACAAGATAATATAAAATAATGACACTACATGAATTTTATTGGTTCAATTTCAATTGAACTTTTTTTTGTCTAATTTAGCTCCCCTGGATAGCAGGAAGGAACAAGTTAAAATGTCAGTCAACTCTTCTTCATATATGTGTGGAAAGTATCTGATTATTTTCGGTGCAAGTAACTTACAAACGTGTATGTAACATTCCATTTCAACTTGTCAGACAGAATTAACGGTATTATTTTTTTGGAAATGTTACCTTGTGTCTTTATAACACATATTAAGAATTACATTAATGGAAAGGGTCTTGTTATCAAATGCTCTCGGGACACTCTTTAAGCATTCTCAAATAATAAAGGGTCTTGTTAACCGGTGCCCTCGAAGCACTAATTAAGGAATCCAAAAAAGGAAAATTTGAATTAAAAATAACTTTTTTTTTACTTTTGAAAAATTACACAATTTCCAATACAAAAACTACTACATTTGCTTCCTTAATCAGTGCCCCGGGGCACTAGTTAACATTTCCCAATAATAAATTATCTAATAAAAATGTCAAATATTTCAATTTCCAATGCATTGATTACACATATTTTCATAAAAAGTTACCTTTTAAAACCCTTAAAGAGTGTCCCTGGGGTACTCGTTAACATTTCCCGAACGAAAATTATGTATTGAAATTGTGTTAATTTATTGTTCAAAATGTTTAATATTAATATTTTTAATAAAATTCTTATCATTAATGAAATCAAATTAATGCTTAACATGGGCCCTAAAGGCACAAGTTAGCATGACCCTTATTTTTTTCCATGTTAACTGATGTCTTTAACTCACTTGATAAAGAAGAAGAAAAAAGTAAATATTGTATTAGAAAGATTATTTATACATTTTTAAAAAGTTGATTATGCATGTTTTAAGATAATTTTAATATTGATTCTTTGACAAATACCAGTGGGTTAAGATCCTCTCCATTAATAAAAATAAATGGAAGACGCAATTTGGAGAGAGATAGACACAAATAGGCGGTGGGTCCAATCATTAAATAGGTCCCACCATCATTAATTATTTTATATTTTTTATGTGTTTTTATCTCTTTAAATGGGGGAAATAAAGAGGGAAATACTCCCTCCGGTCTCAAATATAAGAAAAGATTTATTTTTTAGGTTCATTGAATAGTTAATGTATCTGTTTTACAATGTAGACCAGATACATTAACTACTCAATGAACCTAAAAAAAAATATTTTCTTATATTTGAGACCGAAGGGAGTAAATAGAAAGAATCTTGACTCACACTAGTGATACACTCATTGATATTTTCCTATTTTTATTTTTCATTTTTCCTGCCCTCTTGACTCTTTGATAAATATAACAAGGAAGCTTCATCTGCCTATGGCCCTGTTTGGATTGGCTTATTTTGAGCTTGTGTGGGCTTATCTACTCCCATAAACTTTTTTAAAGGTGTTTGGATAAATAAATAAAAATAACTTATCATAGTTTCATAAGCTGCTTATGCCATATTTTAATAAGCCTAAATTTTCAGCTTACCCTCTGGCTTAACAAGGAGCTTATGAATTTATGTAACCTCCTTCGATTCTCTCTGGATCCACTTTT
>Ga0228710_1005278_pt1 | contig 20118 bp, 9 predicted proteins | sample MedpolnodulmetaG_FD_177995 | JGI IMG/M metagenome (GOLD analysis project Ga0228710, IMG submission 177995) | Root nodule microbial communities from Medicago polymorpha collected in Santa Monica, California, United States - pink nodules | ecosystem: Host-associated > Plants > Roots > Nodule... | reverse complement strand
TACCTTAGCATTGTTTGCGAATCTATATATCTTTACCAGTATCTTTTCAAGATGAGTTTTATTGAACTATCTTTCAAAAGGACATGAACTTCATCCAAAAATTAAGTGTGTTTTGATAATAAAAAAAAAGTTAAAAAATGTATTATTAACACTGGTCATCTTGTATTATAAGACTTGATGAATTATATGCCAACACATCAAAAAAATGTGACAAAAACATCACTGATACTTTGTCAAAATAAGTTGTTTTTAAAAAGAGATCGTAATACGTTGTTTTTCATAAAATAAGTTTTTTTGGATAAGTTGTTTTCCATAAAATATGTTGTTTTTTTAAATAAGTTGTTTTGCATAAAATAAGTTGTTTTAAAAAGCTGTTTTTTAAAATAAGTTGTTTTTAAAAAAGAGATCGTAATAAGTTGTTTTTCATAAAATAAGCATTTTTGAATAAGCTGTTTTACATAAAATAAGATGTTTTAAAATAAGTTGTTTTGAATAAGCTGTTGAATAAGTTGTTTTTCATAAAGTTATTTGTTTCTAATAAGCTGTTTTTTAAAAAAAATTAGTTGTTTTAAAATAAGTTGTTTTGAATAACAATATGAACTTTATAAATAGAATTTATCTGGGCTGAATTCATTAAAAGAAATAAAAATAATGCAGAAAAATAAACTGGGTGAAAAAATAAAAAAAAGGGCCAACTTTAGGTTCCCTTCATATGTAGGGCTTGCAATTTTAGGACTTATAAAAATGGGGTTCATTATCTTTAAATATTTTAAGCCCCATTCATATATAAGTTGGGGCCCAAATTGTTAAGGCCTCACAAATTGACAGCTCTACTTCTCGCTCGCCCTCTAAAATCCCAAAAAAGTAGCCCATGTAGATTGTAACCCATTTAAATTAATAAATTTGAATTAGATTTTTTCTTTTCTCACCCTCCGATTCTTCTCGCTCGCCCTCCAAAATTCCAAAAATATTCTTAGATTTTTTAGATTATATCATATGAAATGATGTTTTCCCTTATTATTTTGATGAAAAATGCATTTTTAATCAATTCGGATTATAAAATTCAAAGTGCTTGTTTTTTTCTTCCATATTATAAAATTCAAACACCCCCTCCCGATACACCTCTTTTGCCAAAAAAAAAAATCATAGAAAAACTAGTTTGTGTTATATAAACCGAAATGTATCAGTATAAAGACTGAATATGTTTAAGGGAAAACTTATAATGGTTATATAATATTTACACAATGTTTTGTGATAGTGAAGTCAATTTAACTATTATAATCCACTGTTCTAGTGTGCCTTGTGTTTCAGGTTAATGTTAGTTTTCTCGTCGTGTACTAGTTGTAAATTCGATTTTCAGACTACTTGATCAGATTACTTGAAAATCTGGCCAGAAAATCAGAAAAATATCAAGGAACATGACTCCCTTAAAAGAGAACTAGGAATGGAGTCGGTATTTAACTCAACTGGACTGATTAGCTTCAATTGTTTTAACCTCAACCCCGACTCTAAACTAGAGGTAACCTCGTTTTTACCCCTTTAGCGTGGGTTTTTTGCCAAAGCTATTTTTCTAGTAGTAGGGACTACTTGTTAGGCTTCGTCTCTTAAAATTTAAAATTCCATCGTTGGAACCAATTTTTTCATTTTCTCTAAAAATCTGGAGAAAAAAAACATTACATTAGTTTTATTTGATTTTTAGACATTTTGGTTGTATTTTTATATTCTGTAATTTTATTTGACTAGCTTTATCATTTTCTTTTACTTTGTTTTTTTATTGTTTTAAAAAATCAAAACTCGCAAATGTTGAGTTGAAATGGAAGGAGGTTTTGTTATTTATATATAAACTTATATCAGATTATACAATTTAAACTGTATTTTTTTTGTTCAAATTATATAATCCAATGAATCTAGGTATTTTAGTCAAAATCAAAGGAGGCACGAGAAAACCTAAGGGCGAGGATAAAACGCCTTCAAATAAAAGGTGCAGACAAGTTGTGGAACTTTTCCCCCGTGCTATCGCACGGGTCTGTTATAAATGAATATCATTATATTTTCTTACAAGCAATAATGAATTCGTTATTGACATATGAATCTAAAGGTAATAAGGCATAAAATTGACATCTAAATTTTATTCAACTTTTATTGAATTCATTAGTCTATTGTTGATGCTAATAGGCACAAATAGTTCACTTTGAGCAACGAACCACATAAATGAAGCTTGATAGTTGTTGTCTTAAAAAAATGCATTCTTATCATCATAGACACTTATAAGTAATCTTGATGAATCCCTAAAAAAAAGGTAATTTTGACGAACTTTTTTATCCAATGAACCTTATCACATTAAACATGCAAAACAAACACAATACTCCATGGCATCAATTGCCTTCTATGAAGTTTGCAAGGCACACAACTACCTGAATAAATGTTGAATTAGTGGTTATGCTCTTTGACAATGAACATGCAAGGCATAGGATCATAGGCACATATAAGCTACTTTATCAACCAACTTAATTAATGAATTGAAGTGAGATAGTTGTTGTCATGTGGTGAAAAACTTGCAATCTTAACATACTAGGCACAAATACAAATAGGTTATGCTCATTGCTGAAGTAGTTGATAGTTGGGCCTAAGTCTTGGTTAATGAGTTCTTGAATAGATACATACATCGTTTATAGTAAACATTGTTCTTTTATTCATTGAGTGGCTCAAGACCAATGAAAAACGTGTGAGTGAGTCAGAGTTTGAGTGGTTCAAGATTAATGCAGGAAAGCAATAAATTGGAGAAAAATGACTTGATATTCAAAGATAAATTTGTCATTTTGGATGTTAGGTTGCAATTAGGATCAGAGATTTGGAGTAATCAAACCACCTTTAATTTATATAAGTAAGATAAGATATGGGCAAGTGAATGGCAATCAAAATGCTCTAACCCAAGTAACATGCTTTGCATTGCTCTACCAGAGAAGGAAAAAAAATTACTGCGATTGTATATTGATTTATTAGTATTTTATAGTATATTTTTCTGACATCCCTTGTGCTGCTAGACTAGAATGTGCAGTCATGTGAAAGAAGTTTCAATTTGTAGCTATAATGATGATATATGAACCGTGTGTGTGACCAATTCCACTGCAATTCCTCTTTGACCTTCTCAAAACCTTGGGCACAAGCCTAGACAGGTAGAATATGTTCTGATTTCTCTATTTAAAATCAGAATCTGCATTCTACCTTAACAATATAATATTAATATATGCTTAGTGAGATCCCATTGTCTATTAGTCACCACTCAGGTGACCCTTCTCAAACCTTTTGAACGTGCCTTGTTGTCTTGTCGTACCAAATGAAAACTATATGCTCGTACATAGTATCACATTTTGTTATTTAGTTTTACATATAATTATAATTTTAGTTATAATCATGTGACTTAGTTCTTTTCTATGTCAATAAAAAAAGACTAAGTTCTTTTCAAATTTTCATTGTAGTATATATTAATTACGGGGTATTTTATTTCAATTATAGTATCATTTAATAGTATCAAGCATGTGAATCACTCTAAAGTAATTACATTAGTCTGTATAATAAGGTGAAATGCACTACTACTATTGTATATTATTTTTTAATTTATTGAAACAAACAAATATAAAATCTTATGCAATCCACAAGACGTGATCAATAATTGAAAACAACTTATGATTTTTTGTTCAATATTTATAGTTTGATGATGATTGATGAACATTGAGTTCATTGAATATATACAAGCACCGTTGAGATACATTGAGTATTATCCTTATCAGTTGTGAGTTCCAACAACTGATCTGTTGTCGTCTATGAGCTTCCACGATACCAACTACCAAGTGCTGCGTATCAGCTGAACCAATTGTGGGCCTGCTTAATTTGGCGCATAATATTACGATCACAAATTATTCAGCTTTTGTAGCAAAAGAAATAAATAATTGAGTCACACACACAAAAAAACAGGCTAGCTTGCTATGGAAAAAATACAACTCCTACTGATTATTCTTGTGTCTAAACTCCTACTGATTTTGCTTTCATGGTTGATCCATTTTTAATATTTATTGGAAGTTATAGTTCAACGTAACACAAACTTACAAAATCGATTTGCAGGGTGATAATTGATCCACTTATAAGCACATATCCGGGTCATTTTTGAATCACTAAGATTTTGTATATTAATTGTAAGTGGTTCATAGTAGAAACTTGATACTTGATAGTAGACAATCTAAACAAATTTTGGACGGGACTTTAATACCATCTTAAACTTTGATATTAATCCTAAATTATCTTTATAAAATCTGTTTGGGAGGTAACAATTATCTCCACTTATAAACTCTTAATACCGCATTTTATTTTTTAGGTTTTCACTTTTCACATTATCCGAGCCTACCAAATTGCAAATGGTTTGGTGAAGAATGAGGTGGATCACTAAATTTATATCTCTTCCTTTAATCAATGGTTGGACAAATGAGGGACAATCCTTTCTTTATTTTTTTTGGTGAAAGGGACCATTCTTTCTTGGCCATGTACTATCCTTCATTATACAGTAAGTTCCATCTAAAAGAAAAACAAATATTGCTATTTTTTTTTGAGAGGAAAAACAAATATTGTTAAAATTAAGTCTTTTCTAATTTATTAATTTTTTTTTGAAGATACTAAAATGGAATATATTACCCAAAACAAAGAGTTCTTCCAAGCACAAGGTGTGTCAGGAAAAGAACAAAGTCACAAACATATGTACAAAGGAAAAGAAACAGACAAATAGAAATTAAAAAACAGAGAAAAGAAAAATATTAGCCAATGCCCAACACATTGAACGGACTAAGCCACCAAACATGGTAGTTGAAAGCGAGATTTGAAATTTTCGCCTTCAACCACACATAAGTAAGAGACTTAATCTTGTCAACAATCTGATATGTTGAACATTCTTTACCATTAAAAATTCTATTGTTTCTTTCTTTCTAAATTTCCCACACCGTCGCATACCAAATCAACTGCATAATAGACAGCCGCCTCTTCGAACAATTGCCACCAACAAAACCAAATTGATTGAGGTAATCAGCCGCCACATTAGGGATTACCGAGCAGACACCCAACCAAAGATGAATAAAGTGCCAAACGTCTCCAAAAAATTGACAATGTAAAAATAAATGCGAGGAAGTTTCCATCAAACCACAACCACCAACACACAAACTATCATTGAGACCTATAATTCCACGACGAATCAAATTATCCTCTGATCTAGTCTAATTTATTAGATGTATGATTTATTTTTAAAAGAAATACGCATCTCTCATTGTTTGATTATCTTTTAGCATTATCGTTGAACAAAACTTTTAATCAAGATACTTTTCTTTAAATTTGCTGAGTTAATCTTTTGCTCTCTTTGTTAGAAAAATGACAATAGCAAGTAACTCAAATGTTTGTTTAAATTATTTAATTCTTCTTCTTCTTTTTAAAAATTATTCTTCGAAGTCTATGAAACGCACCTGAAGGAGGACTATTTTAGTTAATTAATGTGAACATGTTCAAATTGTGAATTAATAAACCAGTCTCGCGGTCGGCAGCAATTTTTATAGTATACTCTAATTAAGACATGGTGTAAGTCACCACATGAATAGATTATACTTGTACTTTCACCACCAAAAAATAATATTATTCTTGTACTTTTATTTGATTCTCGTATCAAACAGGAGTAACTATTATGTGTTTTTTTTTAGAACTTTTAATGTGTTGATTAAAAAATTGGTTCATTGCACCCTATAAATTGACACTAGCACATGAATTTAAAAATATATTTAATTTGTTAGGAGAAAAAAAATTCACAAAAGTTGAATAAAAAATTATATAGCATGAAAACAAAATTAATCTTCTTATGTTGTAATATCACATAAAATATGACAACTTTTATTTGTTAAAAATTATTCATATTTATTCTTGCATTATATTTGATATCATATAGATTAAGTCAAGTACTATCACTATAAAAATCAACAATTCTATTCAACGAGTTATTTGTAAAACAGATTCTTTAAAAATCCCCTGTCTTCTTTAAGATTTGGATCACTCTTATATACATATATATGCATCTTTGTTGGACTCTTAAAAAAAAAAATGCATCTTTGTTGGTGAAAATTTGTGAGTTAAAGGAGAATATTTCTAATATTTCTTTCCAATACGTGTTTCAAAAGAGTAGTCATTATACATATTTCTAGGCCAGACACTCTCCAAAATTAACTATAACTTTTTAAGAGCTTCTCAATCAAAGTTGAAGTCAGAGTTTGATCTCCCAAGCTCAGTTTTGTTTCTAGGGTACTTTTTTCTTTTCTTTTGTTATTTTAGAAAAAAAATTGTTGAAAATGTTGTAAAACTTTATTAGAAAAAAAAACCTATTAATTATGGCGTGTATTAAACGATATAGTGTCGAGCCACGTTGTGTGACCTTTTGTTTTTAAAGAAGAAAATGTTACCGGTTACTGCACTAAAAAACGTTCAAAAAACACAGAGAAGTGCAAGTAAAGGTTGAATTAATCTTCTCCAATAGAAGTTAATGAAATTCCTGAAGTGCCCTTCTGTTTGGTGGTTTGTTTTGTTTGTTTGTGAATGAGATGGAATCATGGAAACATCCTCACTTGCTTTACTACCCTTTGTCCTTGTTACTTAAATTGGCGGTTCTGACTCGTGACCGCATATAGATTATAGCCGCAGCCGCCCATAATTTCAAGTACCCTGTCACGTGGCAACTCAACACAACCTTTTAACGACCCCACCACACTTAACTTATGGTGACGCATTGCTAACTCTGGCGGCAAAGAAAAGAACCTTCCCTCACTCGAGCCCACATCACGCGTCTTCCATTTTTTTCACCCACCACATACATAATAATAATCTTAACCTTGTCGTTGTCTGTATTCAAATACTCCATCTCATCTCATTTTAATTATAGGAAGAAAAACGGAATAAAAGTTGAGGACCCAAAATCACGTAATTGAGAAATGAGGGGTAATATTGGGTGTCATTCATTTTTGGTATCATCAGTGTCAATGTTCCTATCTTTTTAGAATCATTCATTTTCCTTTATCTAAATAATTTATTTTTATCATTTATACATCATTCTCTCTTATCTAAAATGAACTAATAGTACAATGACACTAAAGGTCTATGACACCCAAATATTTACAAGAAATGAAAATGATGCGTTTGTGTTTGTAGTAGTTGTTGTCATTTCATCTAACTACGGAAAGAATGATGTAATGTTAATAGATGAATGATATTTTAACATCCAATTTCCAACAACTTTTAGCGACAACCTTTTTCCTCTCTTTTTATTGGATAAGAATAATAGTGAGAGAGAAAAAGGAAGAGAGAGAATAAAAGTACAATGAGAATATAATAGAGAGGGTTGTCACAAAAATTGTTAAAAAATGGATGTTCAAATATCATTTTTCATGTTAATATGTCGATTTTGTGTTAAAAGTGTTATACTCGATTAAAACAATTGTTGTTGAACAACAAGTAAGTAAGAAGACATGTGGAGTGAGTATTATTAGAGATGGCGAAATGGGTCAAGTCTATTAGACCGATCATTTAACCCTCTATTTTAGGTGGGTGGAGTCGAGATTTTTAACTTGATCTCTTAAACTGCCTTCCCAGATTAACCGGCTAAAAAACAAGGGATGACACAAGTATTAGTTTGAGAAAAAAAATGTCTCTTTTTATTTATTATTTTTGTTGAGAAATCATGTGAATTACAACATTAAATCGTTAAATCATATAAATAATATGAACGGTAATAAATCATGTAAATAATTCAAAATGCATTTTTTTTTTGTAATAATATGAACAAAATATAAACTTTCACCATAAACGAGAACGTAAAATGAAATTGTTTGACAGACAGTTCATCAATAAGTAGAACGAGGTGACATTTTTAATTTGGATATCTAAGTTGGTCAGTCCCACCTTGTCCCATTTTTTACGAGTTAAAAGTGGGACGTGCATAAGAGAAGCAAATTAGTTCGCTTTGTCATCCATCATACTTTATATTTTAAGGTTTTATGTTAAAATATAATGTGAAACTCACTTATGTGAATGTTTAAAATTCAGCGGTATCAAAGTTGATAGTTTTCTTAAAGGGATCAAATCCTTGTATTGAAAGTTTCTCAACATTTGATGGAGACTTCAATTAATTTATATCTTGCACAAGTAAATAAATATAGAAGATATTCAAACTCGCGACGTGCTCCTCGTTTTAAATATAGTTTGCCACTATGGTGTTATGTGAATTGCTAAAAATGTCATACTATTAGGAATTGGACGGTTTGTTATCGTCCGCACACAAAGATTCATCATTGTTCTTAACAATGGACTCACATTTGTGGTATGCGATGAAAGTTAGAAACTTATGTCTCTAAGGTTTTGAATTATGAATGAGAGAATATTTTAATAAAGAGATTTAGCGTATAATCCATAAGTAAATATCAATAAATTTTCTAAAAACATATGTCGAATTAATTATTAAACAGTATTATAATTTGAAAAATAGTGTATTTTTTTTAAGTAATATTGGAATAGTGTCTTAAAACAAAACTATCCCTTTTCATTCTTTAATAGTATGTTGTATACATCAATACATGACTTGTTAGCTAAGACTCTAATTTTCTAAATTTGAATCAAATTTATAACAAGTGTGAGCTGAATATGCAATCATTCATGTCAATTCCAATTGGCACATATATAATGTTTTTTTAATATGATTATATTCGCCTACTGTTTTTCTCAAAACCCTTCATGCCTCCTTCCCCTCATTTACTTGGAAGCATCCCACTAGTACTCTAGCAGCATTATTAAACAAAACAGGTAGTATAATATCCCTTGTGCAAGAGGTGAAATTAAACTGGATTAATTAATACTAATCTGATTTGATAATTTAATAATGAACGAAAAAGTAATTTATATCTGGACGGCAAAAGTGGTACACGTGCCGGCTAGCGTGTAATGAGACATTGGACACGTAGCCGTCAACACGGAGCGCTTTCTGTGGGGCCCAAACATGGATATACAAAATCTGTTTGTCTGCATGATTTGCCGTCGGTGCACCAAAACCAGGCCAGAACTGCTAAACTTTATACTTAAGGATTTCATCGTAACAAATAATAATAAATAATTCACTGCTAAACTTTCCATTACTTTATGTGTCACTCTCAGCAATTATATTCATATTCTTGCTCAAAAATGTGCTGTTAACTTGTTAAGAAAGATAAACAAAACGTTTAAAAGTTCTACTTACTTCTTTTTTCAAGTGTAAAATTTATATGGTAAACAGTAATTTTTATTTACGATTGTGTGAAACGTTCTTATTATAATTCTTAAATCAAATGTATCAAAATCGTAAATACATGTTTAAATATAATTACGACGAACAAGAACAAACAATGATTGCTATTTCAAACCAAACTATTCAAACATAAACCAAAATCAATCTCAACAAACACGAGTCAAGCCAGTGAACAGTTCTAACGAACCATAAAACCAAATCCAATATAATCAAAACGATCCTTGCAAACCGTGGCATATCTTGAATTAAACGACATAAAAAGGTTGAACCACGCTTGAGAGGGAAACCAGTGAAAAGGAAGGTGGCTGAACTACCGTAGGCAGCATATCTTTTTTTTTTTTTTTGGGGGGGGGGGGGGACATATCTTATATTGCATTTTCTTTGACCGTCATTTTTAAAAGATCAATGTAACAATGGTTATTATTTTAAAAAAAATACTAACAAGTGTCTTTGAGACATTTTTAATAACCAAAAGGAGTTTTTTTTATATGAAATAATGTAATCATATATTTGAAAAGTATTTCCTTAAAAAAAAGTATTTGACATTTATTTTTAAGATATAGTATTTTTATACATACCTCAATTGATGTTCTTAGAACAAAATTTTATTTTCTTTTATGTATTGCTCATATGATATTCTTAGAAAACGATTTTTTTTTTGTCAAGTAGTCTAGTGGCTAGAATTCACTTTTTCAATGTGAATAAGTGGGGTGTCTGGGGTTCGAACTCCGACCACTGCATATAATAATACATGTCACTGCTAACTGAGCTATTCTCACATGAACTTTTCTTTAAGTAGGTTAATAGTTACAAATTCCTCCTTAAGATAAGTAAATGGAGAATCTTCGATTAATAATACACACATGATCACTATTATTATCAAAAATTTATATTTTAAGTTCTTTCAATAAATGATGTTTGTGGAAAATATTATAGACTACATTCATTATTTATTCACTAAATCTAAAAAATGATGTATTTTAGCTTGTAATAATATTCGGATGGTGTATATCAAAAGAAAAATGTTTCTTATGCCGAAATATTTCCTCCCAAATGCATCACGAGTGACTTTTATTGTGTAACTCCATCTTTAGTGGACCCTCCTATTTTTTATCCAACAGTCCATGTTGTCTACTAAAGAAAATCTAAGCGTCGAACAACTTCATGAATTGCTAGCTATAAGTTTTTCCCTTGAAATAGCACTACTGATATCGAAATGTCTTTGTAAATAAAAAGAAAAAATAAAGAGGCCGAGTAATTAAAGCTAAAGTAGTAATGACATAATTAATTACACTTTAAAATCTTAGAGTACGTATTAAAAACAAAGTCAAGCCTTCTTTTGTACCCCACATTGAAAGCACGCCCTTTTGACTAGTGTGTGGCAATAAACACGGAAATGTCCGTAGTATTGGTGGTGTATTTAATTTTTCAGTTTACATTTACGTAAAATCAGAAGTAAAAAGAAAAAACTCTTTGACTAAAGTCCGGTAAAAAAACAAACTCGTGACATAAGTCTTTTTTCCAATACTCTATTGTTCATTTTCTTAGGCATGTGGTGATTAAACACGTTTACAATCATATACTCATATAAACTTTCTCATTGGCTCCCCAATCCCCAATAATATTTTTACAACATTAGGTTATCATTATTGAAGTAGACCCTTTATTTGTGTCGACTGTTCATTTCATTTGAGAAAAAGGCTATGTTATTCGGAATTCGACTTGTGAAATAATTATAATAACTATTGTACCTAAGAATTGAATTTGTCTTTTGATTCGATTAAAATACAACTCATATCAAAAGTTAAAAACGATATTTGTTTTAGGTCAATTTTCTTTAAAGGTTTGATTCCATTTCTAAGGAGACCAAGTTTAGTTATGAAAATGTAGAATCGATTACACTACTTTAAGTTAAAATTTGCCGCTTTTCAATTTTAAGCTTGATTTTTAGACACAAATTATTATAGTACAAACTATTCTTACATATTAAAACACAAGTTATTTTAACTCTAATCAACTTATCAACAAAATCAATTTTGAAAATCAATACATTCAAAATCAAATCATGTCACCCGGAATGAAAAATAATATATGTACAACAAAAATCAACACAGTCGATAAAAGTAGAGGTGAAAGAACTTAACATCCGCCAGAATTACATATTGGTAGTAGAGATAATTTCGGATCATGTTCTTTAAGCTGGTTAATTAATTAATTAATCAATAGAAAGAAAGAAGAAGAAAAGAAAAAAAAAACGAAAACTCAAAGCTAACATATTCACATCAAAGGAGGTAGTAGTAATTAACAACTTTATCTTCCTCAAAATAATGGGAGATTAATCTTCCAAAATAAAAAACAGTAAACTTTGTCTTTCCTGCTTTCTCTAATTTTCATCTAAATAAGTTGTGATAATATTTTTTAAAATAAAATTAAAAGGTGTTAATCAAATAAATTAATAATCCATTGGTGGAGCTAAGTTAAGATCAAGATTGAGAGCTCTCTTCGGCTGACAATCAACAACAGAGGACGAATCCGAATCACTCTGGACCCCACCACCTCCAAACCCGATGTTAAACTGAACCGGTTCCGGTTCAAACCTGTTAGTAAACCGCTGGTTCAAAAACTCAGCTCGTCCCGCTGGATCGTAATAGAAAACCGGCACCATTCCATCAACAGCACCGGCGCCGACACCGACTCCGGCACCGGCACAAGAAAACGGCATGATCTGTTGCTGAATCGAGAGAAACGGGAACCGATCCATGACGCCACCGCCGGTGGAAACTTCTCGGCGCGTGAGCTCACGCTCAGGTGCAGGAACAGATGATTCAACGGTGCTGCTTTGGCTAGGGCTATCTTCTTTGACATCGGAAGGAGGAGGAGGGAAGTTGGTTTTGGCTTTTGGGCCACGGAACTGACGAGCGGCGTTGTCGTAAGCTCTGGCGGCTTCGTCGGCCGTGTCGAAGGTACCTAGCCAGACGCGGCTTTTCTTGCCGGGATCGCGAATCTCGGCGGCGTAACGACCCCATGGTCGCTTTCGTACGCCGCGAAAGTGAATCTCGGTTGCATTGTTGTTGTTGTTGCAAGGTTTCTTGATTTTGAGATTCGCGGCGTTCTTTGTTTTGGTAACCATGGATGGTGATTGAGATGGTGTTGGTGGGTTTCGCATGTTAAGGATGAGAGAATAGCGTAACTTGAAGTACGTGGGTAGTGGTGCTTGCTTGCTTTGGTGAGAAGGGTTGGGGATGGTGGGTATATATATACGCAAATAAAACATGCGGTGCTAGAGTTTTTCTAAAAATAAAAAAAAATTACAAAAATCAATTGTTTATCTAGGGTGGTTAAAATCACATATCTCATTTATGTGTGAATTGAGTTTCATCAATATCCTCACTTTAAATTATTCAAGATCTAATTCAATTGATAATGTCAAAATTATTACATACAATTCATCATAATTTCTACGTATTTTCCTTTAGTTTTTTTAAAAAACAAATTCTTATAATTTGGAGTTTCAGAAAGTAAGTAAAACCTAATAAATAATTGTTCATATCATAATTGAACTTGAGTTTTTTCAAAAAAACTCATCTTATAAAAAAATTATGAATCGCTTAAATTTAATTATATGATTAATTTTTATGTGCTTATTTACTATTCGTCTGTTTAAGTTTAACTTAAAAAAAATAAAATGGTGAGGTAAATAATTGAAGAAAAAAAAAAAGAGAAAAAGGAGGGAATTAATAATGTGATTGATAGGTTTTGTGGGTGAGAGGTGCAGTCAAAGAAGTATCTTAACGTAAGTGACGTGACGCCGCCCAAGAGAGGAGATAAAGGTGTTTGTTTGGGGGATACGTGGCATTTGGGAATTTCGAGACAAGCGGCTAGAGTGGGGCATCATGCGTGCCGGCTTTTAACCAAATGGAATGGGCCGTTTTTTCGGCTCACATTCTTCTTATTCATCTCCTCTATTTTTGCACTCATGCGTGTATTACACCGCCTGCTTTTCTACCTATCTTCCTTTGTACTCATAACCAAAATTTATCCTACTTTTACTAAAATAATCAACACAGTTATAGTTATTTTGTATAGGAAATATAAATTATAATTGATTTACAAAATTAATCTTTGTTGTTGTTGCTCTTAGTTTCCTTTAAATGGAAGTAATTTGTTAACGAGTGTTTTAAAGGTACTATCTCCGTTCCAAAATGTAAGTAAAAATGAGTCAACATAAGTTAATGTATTTAGTACAAATTTTGAATCATATACATTAATTTTTTTGACAAACTTTTGTTTATATTTTGGGACGGTCGGAGCATTGCTTAGAAACCAGCAAAAAGAATTTTTGTTTTGAAAATACAAATCAAACATATGTAAAAGTTATAACTACAAAATTTCTATTGCAAACATTACTACTTTTAGATGCTTAAACAATGCCCTATAGACACTTAGTAGCATTGTTTGATACATTGTGATAGTTTAGTCTATTCTATTAGGCCTAATCTCTATTTTGAAAGTTATTTTTTAATAGTCTATAATAGTGATAGTATGGAGTAAGAAGAGAAATTAAAAGATTTAAAATAAAAGAGTAATTAATAGTAAATGATATGGTAGAGAAAAGAACTTCAATACTTTAAATTTAAACCGATTAGAACTCGTGTATTAGAGAGTGTCTTGTTAGTATAATTTGTTACGGTAAATATATTATAAAGAAAAATGTGTTAAAAAGTGTGCTCACAATATAATTTTGGTCTGAAAATTACTATGAAAAACTAAATAAGTAAATTCCACTACACAAGTTTATTTTTTCTTAATTTTACCAAACCAACATCAATCAGGTCACACTCTCGTACGTGAAGAATAAAAGAGTGGTGAGTTTCTACTTTAAAAATAAAATGATTTGTTGTCGATGAAGTTTTTAACATTTTCAAGGACCAATGCACAATGAACCAACTATCAATGTCGCACAATGTACATCTTGCTTTAGTACAAAGATACTAGACCAAATAGCGTTTAAATGAGATGACACGGGTCTCTTATAGCTTAACCAAGGTCTTGGGTTTGAGTTCAACCTTAGGCATGGAACAACGTTAAAAATCTTAAGGAGAACTTGCTGCCTATCTGAGTCCCACAAAGATCGAGGAATTAGTCTACGTAGTTGCGCGCGGAGGGTACCTCGTTTACACACAAAAAATTGCAAAGCTAGCAGAGATTTATTTTCGCGATGAACATAACATTGGAAATGAGAAAATATCATATCATTGAAATTTAAAATAAAAAGCAAAACAAAATTAGACCACTAAAGAACACCAGCAAAATCCTTGAAGCATCTATGTTTATGTAAAAAAAGTATGAAGACAAGGTATAAGACATGTCGATGATGTTATCTCCACGCCTATGGGCGCATGCTCTTTCTCTATAATGGGAGGAGTGTGTATATGCAAACACACTTTGATGTTGAAGTAAGACTAAGTGTATTCCTGTATAAATGGACTAGGTTTACTCTTGATCTAGGGTGTCCTATCATCAGTGAGTATAATCACCACGATTGGTTGTATGCTTCTTCTCCAAGTTGGCAAGGGGTATGCCTACAAAAGATACTCGGGCACGAGTAAATATTAGCAGGTAGCATGATATGCCAGTGAGAAGATGATATCGAAGAGGAAATGCCCCTTATATATAGTGATGTATTTGATGTGAGACTCCTTAGTGATTGTTATTACTCCTCTTGCGATTTGGCACCCTGTGTTACAATGGTGCTATAGTTGTTTGGAGTAACCATATCCAATACAGGAGGGAATGCATACCTGATTCCAGTCAGCCATTGTAAGGAGGAACAACTCAATTCTTATATAATAATTTGTTTGATGTATTTGAACCTGAGATAGGTGGGGATGCCTATTTGGTTTAGGGGAGGTCCATGTGAATAGAAACGACCTTGTAGCTATCTAGAATTTTGTGCTTTGACATGAACGAGGTGGTTCGTGGTATGTAGTAGAAGGTTGCTATCCATGTTTACATGTCGTCTTGAGGTCTATTTCTCGTGAGGTGGTACAAGAGGTAGAATCCTATGTGGCACTATGTTACTCCCTCCGTTCCTTTTTAATTGTCGCTTTTAGAGAAAAAATTTGTTCCTATTTAATTATCACTTTCAAAGTTCAATGCAGCATTAAATGTTGTTTTATCAATATTACTCTTATATATTTATTGCAGAGAGAGAAACATATAAAATGAAATATTAAATTAATAAGGTCATTATAGTAAAAGTAAAAACAATTATATCAAAAGTAATAACATTTATTGAATGTCTTGATTTGTATAAAATGTCAAAAAGTGACAATTAAAAAGGAATGGAGGTACGGTGATTACCTCAGTGGTCTTGGACTTTACTTATTTATTGGGTTTTCATGATATTATTGATAGGCTTTACTATTGGGCGACACATGAAATGTAGATCGGACCTTTTAAACATTTACAATTACATGATGGAAGCAGATTTAAGTGAGATATTAACGTGATGACCGTGGATAAAAAAGTGAAGATTTGGAACTCTTGATCAAGTTAGAGACATTTTAATTATATTTAAATTTGATTTTTGTCCTTTTCAAACACATTTTAGACTAAAAAGTAAATAAAGTGGAGTTTTGGAATTGTTGAGTTATTTGGGTTGTTTTATTGTTAATTCATCCAAATAATACATATCTCCTGGTTATCACTCAATTTGTACCCCAAACAATCTTAACAACGACACACTATGGTGCATGTTAATTAATGAACTTGCAATCTTTAGGTTACATAATATTAACTCGAGCACTTGTGGACCCTTGAAGGCCTAAATCTAACTAACTCTAGCTCACATTTAAAACCACGAAGAAGCTACCGATTGAGATCTAACTAACTCTTAGCTCACGTGAATTAGGTCTAATATAATAAAACAGTAGGATTAACTATTCTTATTGTGATATAAAACATTTAGGATTCTTTTCATAAAACTAATGTTTCATATAACCTTGTACTCCCTCTGTTTTTTATTATAAGCAAATTTTGATTTTTAGGTTCATTCAATTAATGATGTATGTGGGTCAAAATTTGCTTATAGTAAAAAACGGAGGGAGTATTTTTTTAAGTGTATTCCATTTACTCTCTTAATATTTTGGTACAATTTTTAACAACTACTGTGTATTTTCAAATCTGAATATTTGCGTCATCTTCTTATAGTAAATTTTATATTTGTCGACCATGGTGTCCTTATATGAGGCGTCGCTTTTCATATCACTACCAATAGCAACCTCCAAACTTCTTAACAACATTTTTCACTGATGTCGTATCTAATTTTAGTCGACACATTACACCTTATTTTGGAAATCTCATCATATGTGTGATCATTGTCTATGAATGTTATCCAAAAACCTTCAATTTTTTGACTAAACATGACAATTGAATCATTTGAAATGTTGAGACGTGAACGAATGAGTAATGTATGTCTTCTTATGGCAAGATGACACAAGTTTTTCCCTAATTAAGGAATGACACACTTATTCTTTATCGAAACCAAGTAAGAGGAATTATCTCGTCATCGATACACTACTTAGTTTGTTCTCATCAACATAATGTTCAATATTCGCACACTTCAAACATTTGTCCAAACATATACTTTCATAAAAGGCGAGTTTTAGCATGGGCAAATCGACAATCTTCTCCATTTTAGATCGATTTTGTTTTACATGCTATCAAATGTACCCTTGTACTTCCCATTTTTCTATATTCTAATAAGTGTAATGCTATTGTACACAACAAATTCCACACACTGCAGGACGAGTTACGTGGCTTCATCCTGTTTGTTTACATTAAATTTTAATTAAAATAATTTTTAAAAACTGAACCAGGTTGTTAGCTAAATATATGTCGTGGGTATTTTACGACAATCATTGTCGTGCCATATAGTTTATTAGGCGACAAGCGAATGTGACGGCTCATGCGTTAGCAAGGGAAGCCACTTCTTTAGCTAGTCCCAACATTTATTACGTTATCCCACATTGCATTGAAACTATTATCATTAATGAAGCTAAATTTTTGACCCGTGCTCCGCACAAGTTTATTGTAAAGGGATTGCCATACGAATCATAAAATGCACTATATAATTGGTAACAGTGAAAAAAATAACACGTGATAATCCATAGTAGACAAAATAAAACACTTCATAAAATGTTCGAAATCTGAAAATATTATAAAAGAAAATCCGGTAATCCTGTCAATAATTCGGTAAAAGAAATATGAAATTTTTAGTACATTGACATGTAGTTTCATCACACATTGCAAAATACTTCCTCATATACGACGTTAGACGTTACATTGGATTGGTATCTTCACCATCTTCATTAGTGATCAATATCTTTAGTCATTCTTTGGATATAACTCTTGAATCAACAACATACGACTGTCCGTGAGAAAATACAGGTGTTGGTAGATATACACCAACATGTTTAAGCGGCTGCACTTGACTTTTGTTAATTGTCATTGCAAATGATACAGTCAAAGGAAATTGTCTTCGTTAGGTTAAACTACTGCTAACCTAATAAAGCCAAATGGGAGGGAAAATATTAGGTTAAGTTGCTGCAGACCTAACAAAATTAATAAATAAGGATAAGTGTAGAAAATATTGTCAAAAAAAAAAAGAAGGCAAGAGGATAGGAATGAAATTGGTGCGATGCATTTATTTAGATGGAATTTGTTAGGTTAAATTACTGCTAACCTAATACAGCAAATGAAAAGGGAAAAATATTAAGTTAAGTTGTTGCAGACCTAACAAAATTAATAAATAAGGATACTATAAGCACATTTTCTTGGAAAAAATTGTCGTGCCATATAGTGCTTTCCTTCTAATCAATACCCCTAATTTAACCTTTGGTTTTCGTTACGGAGATACATCTTTTTTTCAAACTCCCATTTAAGAAACTAATACTTTTTTCATTCAAAAACTAATAATGCTTTTTTTTAAGGGAAACAATCTAATACATATTCACAAAAAAAAAAAGAAGAAATATTCACAATCCTATTCTCAATAATTTTTCAATATGAAAACATATACCCAAATACCTAGCATTTTCATGTTTTAGATTTCAATTCCTTATTCTTCAGATTTATTTTCTAACTTAGTTTTCTTTTTTAAATACATAGTTGAAAACACGTTCTTTTGAAAATAAATAACATCACTTTTTTTTTTACATGAATATCACTTAGTTCGTAGAAAAGATGCAACATACATCATTTTTTTTACACGAATATCAATTGGTTCGTAAAAAATTTATAATAAATAAATTGAGTTGAGGTTAAGTAACTTAGCTGCTTTGAGCTAAAAGTTAAAGAGTTGAAAACCATGAGGTTCAAACTCATATAAATGGATAAGTATTAATCTAACAACTAACTACTACTAATATTTGTCAAGTTCTTGTAAATAATAAAGACAAATGAAAAATCTATTTTGATAAAATAAAAAAAAAACAATTTGGTAACGAAAAATAAAAACAACACTCTTTTCTACATTTTCCAAATCTTTAGATACCCTTCTCAACCTCCTTAATGACATCATTCCTTCCCAGTTGCCATATCACAACAATGGGTTTCTTATGTTAAATATGTTTGAATCTCATCCCAAAAGTTATATCAAATGACGCGGTTGCCAAAACACATTTATACACCCTACATGCCATGAATCCGAGCCAAGTGAAACTCCATACAAACTGCAAGCAACTTCAATGCCCACCATCGCGCCTAGGGTGAACCTTGGTCCAATTCTCACTTTTCAATCCTTAAACTGACTTTGATAACATGTTAAATAAATTTGAATCACATCCCAAAAAATAACTTAAAGGATGAGGGTGCTCAATCACATTTATACACACTATATGTCATGAACTTGAGTAATGTGAGACTCTAAACAAACTACAAACAACTTTAATATCATCATCAGTTTCAAACTAAAAATTTCCTCTTCGTCACTTAATCAAATATCTTCCAAGCCCACCATGGTATTTTTGTTCTTCCAATTATGTACTCTACTTTCCCTTTAATATGCCTTAATCTTTTTATTTCTTGAACCGTCATTATATTTTTAAAGACCTAAAAGACCTTCAAAAGAACTTTTAGACCCTCTCAGAGGCCTCAGCGCCCTCCAAAAGGGCCTTCAGACTTAAAGGCGTGTTCGTCCCTGGACGCCGCCTTTATCCGCTTCTGGAAGCCTCTAGAACGCGCCCAAATAACCAAAACACCCATGTTACTTGCTGCCCAAGTAAACACAAATCAGGCCCATATAAATAAGGTTATAAATACAACCCTTGAGAGCATTCTCAAGACATCCAATAATCAATCTAAACCCTAGAATACGATACCTAACCCTAGTATCCCTATTGTTCTATTCGACATAAAAGTAAAACGAGAAGAGATATGACTATTTCGCTTGGGGTCAGAGACATCAACCAAGCGTAACAGCTGCAATTTCTCGATCAAATAACAGATTCTAGCTTTTTAAGCGATATTATTACAATCACTCGGCAATATCATTCGTGTCCAAATGATATCGTTATTTCTAAGGGGTTGTTTCAATGTCGATTTCCCAAACATTTAAACAATCACAAAGTCGATTGGATCATTTAATCGACGATTTCCCAACCGATTAAATGACCCAAAAGCATTAAGTTCTAGATTAAAAGTGATTATCAAATATTAACATCTATGTCTAGAATGATAACTTAAGATAGATTGTTATTCTATTTCTT
>Ga0228710_1005276_pt1 | contig 20126 bp, 9 predicted proteins | sample MedpolnodulmetaG_FD_177995 | JGI IMG/M metagenome (GOLD analysis project Ga0228710, IMG submission 177995) | Root nodule microbial communities from Medicago polymorpha collected in Santa Monica, California, United States - pink nodules | ecosystem: Host-associated > Plants > Roots > Nodule... | reverse complement strand
CTTGATGGATCTACTTTATTTTTGAATTTTTTTTTTGCTTAATGTTGTATTAACTTTAATTAAATTGTCTACCACCATGTGATAGACGGTGCTGGCTTACGACTTTTATGTTTAATTATAGGGTTGGCAGGGTCCATGCAGGGAAATTATGTGTTCTTGTTAATTCCGTTTTTTAATGATATAAATAAATGAATGAAAGGTGTATAATGTAAAGTTTAATCACATCGAGGCAAGATTCTTGATGCTCCCACTAATTTTAAATGTTCAACACTTTGTTTAATGGTTTCTATGCATTATTTGCTGATGAAGTGAAGAATATAAAAATATTTTGATTTGGAAATGACAGTGATTTGATGATTCTTTTGTTCTTAAATTTCTATGAAATTTGATTTTTTTCATTAGAGCACATAATATGCTGATCAAAAATACTCAAATTTATTCTCGTAAACTTAATTCAGTTGGTAAGGACAATGTATAATATTTGGAAGGTCGGATTCGAATTCCAAACACCCCTAAAAAGACAATACTCAAATTTCAAAAACACTTCATACCAACAAGACTGAGAAGTAAATATTTCTATCTACTATGACCAACAAAAATAATTTACCATTCAACGTTTTTACCAAATGAATTTATCATAGTAAATTTGGATTTCACTTAGCTGAGGTCAAAATGGCCATGATGATAAAGGTTATGTTAGAAAGCAACAAATAAACTAATGTAAGTTATCAAATTATGTAATGTCATTGTTAATTTCCATCACATCAATTCATGTTACAAGGGTAAAAAAAAAAAAATCCTTGTTTTTAAATATTTACCTATTTCATCAAATGTCAAAGTTACCGAGAATTGATCATATGTAGAAAGAGACATGCACTTAGAAAGTAAGCAACTGTTCAGGGACTAATCCAAGCTCTTAAAAGGGGTCTTAATATATAGTACTGTAAATGCATTTTTTTATTATTAAAAATAGTACTTCAAATGAATAGGTGGTTGCAGCCCCTTTGTTTGTAGGGTGGTGTTCATGATTGAAGGGTACACAAAATAGGACCAAACTGAATTATGGTTCAATGGCTGTGCAGGTCACTGCATGTGTGCAGCCTTAGCTCAGAATCTAAACTACACTTCTAGACCTCAAACTTCACTGTGGATAACGATTAATGTGTTTCATAAACTTAACTCAGTTGATAAAGAAAATGCATAATATATGTATGATCTATGATCAAACCCCAAATACCATCAAAAAAGAGATATTCTCTATGTTTATAAGAGAACCACAATGATGTGAATTTGAGGTCGAAACAATGAAAGAATAATTTATATCCACAATAACAATAATCACAATAGTTGCCTCAAAAGAAAATTACAATAGAAAATAATGAGAGTTCAAAATAAAAAAATTAAAATTATGACAAAAATCACTCCTTTTCTCTTTGTTTTTTCTTCCTCTTTTGAACAGAGTGAATTTCACGTTCATTTTCTGTTTAGTAAGCTGTAATTAAAGTGTGGTACAAGGAACCCACTTAGTAATTATAGTCATCAAAGACTTTTGAATCATAGAGATCAATTTAAGTAACTATAGTTGAAAAATAAATAAATAATTTATTCTTAGATTTTCAAAATATAACTAGAATTAATACTTCCATTCCATACATGCAAACACAATACAAATTTGTGATAACTTTACAATTATGATCATTCACTTTGTAGACCTTTGTGGACATGATTAAAGTAAGTAGATCCCTAACTTGGAAGTGCTGCTGGATAAAGCTTGTCCAATCTAATACAAAAATGACTTAATTAGAAGTGTATAAACTAAAAGTGTTAAAGTAACCTCTTTTTAATGTAACATAAATACATCTTTAACTTTCAAAGATTCAACATCTAAATCTTAATCTCAACCATCATTACCACTGAATATGCACTTAATTATACATGTAGAAACACTTTAATTAATTTTATAGGCTTTGCCATTGAGCATCTAATTTAGTCCCTGTATATATATTAGTATCCACATACATCTGCCATATTCTCTCAAGATTTGGTCTACAACATCCTATTGGTTATCTTTTATGGGATTCCTTCCTACATTGCTTAAGGTGTCAATTGAGTTTGAAGGCACAAGATCACATGGTAATGCACATGGTCGGGCCAATATGGTTTCTTAATTAGGACGGATATTCGTGTGTAAAGATCTTTATTTCATGAAATTTTGCTATTATTTGAAGCATAATAATTTATATATACAGCATTTTTATTTCAATATCAACTTTACACTATTTATTTGTGCAAAATTATTACAATGAGGCCATCTTTCATGCATATGGGTGCATGAAAAATAAATACCAAAGTGCGGGACATACTACTGTGTTAAACTATTGACTCATATATGCAAGAAATTAAATTACAGTTTATGGGTAATATTGTAAATTGAATTGCAGTAGTAGTACTTATATTGTTTGTAACACGGAAACTCTAACTCATCACATAGTAATAGAAACAAAACTATAACTGTTTTATAGGCGCAGAGGTAAACACAATTATTCGAATTGCGTTAACAAATATCGTGTGTTTATTGTCTTTTACTTTGATTCTCTTATTTAATCTTTTGTTACTGGTTGCTGATCAATTAATATTTTTTTTCAGGATGTAACAAATTATTGTATAATCCATTACGAATTTTGACATATTTATCTGAAGGTTTTATTTGGAGAAACATATTTTTCCTGAGTTAATTAAAGGCTTAATAGAAAACAAAAGTACAAGGATTTTTTAATCATATAGTTAGGACAAAAAAGATACATTATTTTGTTAATTTTACTGTTAAATTAATAATTGCATCTAGTTGTTTTCCAAACCAATGAAGCATCTATTTCTACTATCCTTGTGATTGAAAAACTTCCAAATTATACTCTACACTTGAACCAATAAGGGAAAGATTGTTTTAATAACCTTGACTAATGGGTTTGATATATGATATACAGCTTGATACATTGCCCTTCAATCATTTTTTCAAAATATTATGACTTTTAAAAAGTTGATGTTGCGGATAAAACTTAAAAGGAACTGTTCCTTTGCAAAAAAAAGAAAGAACCAATTACTCTATTTTTTTTATTAAAAAAAGTAAGGGATATGCTAACTAATTTCTCTAGGACACTCTAAAGATTTTAAAAGATAAGTTTTTATGAAAATCATGTATATTCAATATTTTTGAATTTAAAGTGTTTGATTTTTTAATGAATAATTCTAAATTTACGATCATTAAACAGTGATTTCTGGAACATAGGACATTTATTAGTGAGACCCAAAAAGTAATTACTATGTTATTTTATGGAAATATAGTCATAAGGGAAATGTTAATGCTAACCGGTATCCCAGAACACTGGTTAAGAATAATAAAAAATGAAATTATATATTAGTTATTGAATTGAAAATTGTGTAATTAATCCATAAAAAATTAAAAAAAAATTTCATTTTTTAGTAATAACTTCATTTTTAGACATCCTTAACCAGTGTTCCGGAGACACAGTTAACATGACCCTAGTTATAATTAGTTTCCAGCTGAATATCAAGTCAATTAAATGAATAGTACATTACACACTCTAGTTCTAGCTTTTATTAATATCATCATTATTGTTATTTATGAAGAATTAAAAAAGATAACACCATGGAGTAACTGTAATGTAATGTTACTAAGGTGGATATATGTAGAGAGAAACAAGGCTGGTTGCTATGAATGGATGCTGCATATATACTGACAGTGATGGGCATCAAAGGAGAAGGTTGTTGGTGATGTTTATCCTACTAATTAATTACTACTTAATTGCTTAATATATAGGTAGGTGACAGCTAATCTAAAGCTATTTCTCATTAACACCAAGGCTTGCTGTGATCTCTTTCATTGTATATTTCAATGTCTTTGCATGAATAAGCAAAATAATATTCCAAATTATGTGTATTGATTAAAATAGTTTTTGAATTTTGTGAATTACTAATTACATCACTAAACTTAGGGTGATGCTATTTATCCCGAAAACATGCCTAACGAAGGTATAGCGGACGGGGAGAAGTGTTAAATCTTGAAATTGTTAGAATACATGGGAAAAGATGGTTGCAGTTACACACTTACACAAGTCGTGAGACATGTAGCATTTTTCCATAATATTATATAAGTTTATCAAAATAGTTAATTTGTATTTACCAAATCATGAAATTTAAGAACTTTTCACCATGCTTCCATATGTATGCATAAACTAGCTAGCTAGTACTTGATAAAACCCTAACTAGCTAGTAAATTAAGTGTAACCAATATTACTTTTCAAATAAACTATAATTTTCCTTTAAATTAAATTATACTTGTGTTGTGGATGTGTGGGCTAAGCAATTTCCCTCAAGTACATAACATAATCTCTTATTTAAGCAAACTTCAACAAATATATATGTAGAAACAAAAGAAATAAGAGTAGTGTTCTTCTCCAATCTGTTTTTGATCATTTCCGTCAAATAGTCGAACATAAATTAACTCACACAAATGTATTTTTCAGCGTAAGTTAGTTAACTTACATAGGATAAGAATGAACAAAATCAGATAGGAGAAGAACAATTTTAAAAAAAATTAACCTCTCAATACACTCTATAAAAACACAAGGCATGAGCATGGCTATTCTTTGTCAATTATTTTCCTTTTCTTTTTACATTATGGACACACGGGTGGCTTATAATGACTGCCCTTTATTGGTTACTTAAGATGAATGATCATCATCTAGTGTTGTGGGGATATATATAGCTATATAGAAACTAGCTACCTATAAAGGGAATAAACAAATTCAAAGGGGCATTACCAACTTAAATGCTTCATATCTCAAATCTTTGCCACTTGTATGGTGTCAATTACATTAGAATCAATTTGATGTATGAATTCATTTGCCAATCTAAGCTAAAATAAAAGCTTAGGTAGATGCTTTCTTAGTCAAATTCTTAACCAAATATCTCAAATTCTATCAACAATACATTTATTAATATATCTTCTCTGAAAATTAAGCTACTAATTGGATGGTAAGACGACTAATAGCTTGATAAGAAATTCTCTTTAATATTTGTTAAATTTTGCCAAACTTATGCACCTACGTACCATTTCTAATATTTTTACATATAATTTAATTTTCAGGAAATTAACTATTTATTAATTTGTGCCAACTTTATACGTAATTAGTCCATCTTTATGGTTTGGGTGCTCTCATGTTGAAACATATACAAATTTTCGGTAAAGGTAAATCAATATTAACCTAATATAATCCTACATGCATACTACTTGCATAATTACATAATGTCAATTCGGCTCCATAATTAGCTCCAAAGTATAATTTAATATTTGTACAACTTTTTGATAACTCTCTTTTTAACCATACTCACATTATATTCTTATTATCTCTTTCCTTTATCTCTCTATTGTTTTTGAATAATAAAATGAAGAAAAAAAAACAAAGTTCTAACAAAAATTGTTACAAATAGTTATTCAAATATCACTTTTTATGTATGAATTATTTTCAAAGTTAGATGGGCCCATATTGATTTGCAGGGCATGTAGCAGCAGGTCAGCATACGAGACTAGATGACTGGTGGTGTGGATAAACATTCCACCAAATTGCTACTATGGTATCAAGATGAATGATTATTAATAATTAATATTAAATATGTTAATAATTAATATTAAATATGGAGTACTTGAAAAGTTGAAATAACAATTGAATATTAGAATCCCTCAAAATAAAAAAATAGAAATAAAAAAACGTTCTTCTAAGTTAAACTCAGTTGGTAGGGACATTGCATAATACATGTAAGAATCAGAGTTCGAACCCTAGAGAACCCACATATTCATCTTATAAGTGGTTTCTAGCAATTAGACTACTTAATAAAAAAAATTACAAAAACAAAATAATTGACTCTAATTAATTTGCTGCTAAGTGTTCTGGATTCAAAATTAAAAGTTAATTCTATTTTTTATTTTTGGGGCGGGAAAATTTAGCGCAATGTAAATTAGATATGTCAAATAGCCAATCATGTTCCGTTTTTGCCAGCAACACAACCAACCCGTTTAAAACGGAGGGGGCGGGGCGAGACAACTTAATTATGTGCCTTGAAACCCTCACTTCACACTGCCTATTAAGGACGGACGGAACTGAGGATTGATTCATCAATAACAGGAAAAAAAAATTAAACAAGTTGGTTTGTCAAATTATAAAAAAAGTTAGTCCTTTGAAATTCAATGTAATTCAACAATCATTAGACCAACAATAAATATATTGGATTTGTATCAAGAAAATAGCCAAATGACAACATAAAATATAATGGAGACAATAAAAATTAATTAAAAAAGAAAAAGAATTTTTAAATTGGTTTGACGTGTCAAACCGTCCACTCATTCCTAACCCTACATTTCCACGGGTTAAAGGAAATATGAGCCAACTTAAATGATAGAGTTTAAACCTCAATTCAATCCGCCTAAAATAAAGAATTGATCCAAAGAACTCAACTAATGTTTACTATTATAGGATCTCAAGGTACAGACTCGATCTTTAAGCACTTGACCTTAGGGTCACAATCATTGAAAACTAGTCTCAGCAAACAAATTTACTGGTGTTGGGCTCATGAAATGGACAAGGGGTTTGCCTCACTATGACACCCTCCATCATCAAGCACTGCTTTTTTCTACCCTAGAAAAAACACAGGGGCCCTCCAAGCATGAGAAAAGGTTTTCTTGCATCTCCCACTTTGAAGTGCACAAGGGCCCTTTTCAACCAACCACTTCTAAGTTTTCCCTTTTCCCATGAGTACTAGTAAAATCAACCATCACATAATTCTCCACTACTTACCTGCTGAAACTATATAAAGCTTAATTATCCATCATATCAAATCATCCATCACATAACAATAAAGCTTAATTATAATTATCATTCGACCCTTCTAGTTTATATCAAATCATCCATCACGTTTAATTATAATTATCATTCGACCTTTCTAGCAGACACGATGTGTAGTTTTAGTCCCTCTATTTTTTAGAGCGACTTTAATCTTTTAAAATTTGTAATTGTTTTTATTAAGTCTTTTTTATCAAATTTCATAAAACCCTCATATTCTGATCGCCGTAAAATTCACAACTTGAATTTATTAAATTACTTTAAACATCACACCAATTTTTTTTAAACATTACTTCGCTTAAAATTTATCAATTAAAATATCAAATTTAACTGAAAATTAAAAATCTAAAATTTATTCTCTTGAAACCCTAATCTCGAATTCTATAAAATCTTAAAAAAAAATCAAATTCTTACTTTTAAACTTTTAATGGATTTTTATGTAAAATACATCTGAGACTGAAATCACCAGAAAAATATACTAACAAATACTAAAAATTAAGATACTAATATTGCATATTTAAAAAATTATAAAAAAAATTGCTCAAAACAAACCAAAAGTGTAATTAAACCTAATAATATTATATTAAAAAGCAAAGTAGAAAGAAGAAGAAAAGTAGGATCGTTTTTGCTCTGAAAGGCCATTGTCAAAGCCTATAGAACTCATCCACTACTAATGAAAAGTTTTTTTTCCATCCAATTAACCTCTTTCTTTCACCACACATAACATTAGAAAGTAATATATAATAGGAAAAGCAATAATTTGTGATGTTTTTTTTACCCTTTGATTTTATTTATTGCAGTGCAGCTGATCCGTCAATAAAATATACACTAGTGTTGCCTATAAAGTTATATAAGTGATTATCTCTATATCAATTCAATGGCTTATGCATACCTTAAAAAGTTCTATTGATATAATGGAATTGACCCTTCCACTTGAATTTCTTGAATTGACCTTTTACCCTTTGGATAGTCATTTGTTTGTTCATTTATTTTTTATTCTATGTTCTTTGAATCTTTACTATATCTATATCTATCAAATTTAGGTTGTATGTATGACACAAGTAGGCAACTCATCATCAAAAATTTAAATTTAAGCTTTCTTCTTTGAATTGAAAGGTTGTTAGATAAGCATTTTTGCTTTTCTCTTGATGAATGTATGTAGTAGTTAAGTTGTTAGTAGATTCTCGATAACCGGTGATAATTAATCCATTAATCTGCATTATCTATATTTTAATTAGAAATGATATAAAAGATAAACCTTGCAACATATGTCTAATTTATAAACATGCACAAACATATGCTCTATGATTGGAGTGCTTTACACATACACCTGCACGTAAAAGTTGACATGTACGTTTTTTTTTTCTTTCAAGGTTGACATACATACACGTTTTATAACATGTGAATTTGACAATTACAATTGTTGAACTATAAAATTATCTACATGATCATGATGAATATTTTCGATGATCGAGATATTCTTGGAAAACTATGCACGATATCCTCAAATCATAATTTTCTTAAAGTTTATTTTTGAAATGTGTTCTTGACTAACATTAAGTTTTGCATTCGACGATGGTTAGATTTTCTTTTAGGAAGACTATGGTTTAGAATTTTGCGTGATTATTTTTCCTTACCTTGGTTCGAAAACACACAAAGATATTTGTATCCAAATATTTTTTTCTCAATGAAAGTTTGATTAAATTTTCATTGTTTTATGTTTGTGTAGATATGTTTGACAACCCAAACAGACACATACTTGATAATGAGACAATGATCATGAGTGCACGGGGAGATAGGGAGACCATGACCATGATCATGAGTTCATGGCAAGGAAAACTCAATTTGTTCAATGTTTGGGTCGATGTCACGTTAAAAGATTTGAAGGATCAACTTGATCAAATCAACCAACGACTCAACCACAGAGACACAAGGAGGATGGAAGACGTTGGACATCAACGTCCATCGATCAAGTCAGTCAGAAGATTGCAGTTCAGTCGGATATGCTCACGAACAACGACGACATGAGGAACATGTTCTTGATATTTGGTCAGCACAACATGTTCCCGACGATCGAGATGGATACTTCGTTGATGAGATCACCTGAAGAAATTCTTAAGAGTTTGATTCGGTCAGATGAAGATGTTTAGGTAGTATTATTATGTAGTGTCTTTATTTTGTTGGATTTTAGTTTAATTCATGGTAGTTTGCTGAATATGTTGACATTGAAGTGTCTTATACTTAGTGTAAATGTTTGCAAGTCTTTTTGAAAACTCAAAAGAATGAAGAGAACACATTTGTATTCTACTAAATCAACTATATAGGTTCTCACATCGAATTCCTTCGTATAAGATGAATGTGATGAACAAGAATGCATTTCTAAGATGTTGTTTTGAGTTTAATTATGCTCCTATGTCAATTGAAATTTGCTAGTTGGCAAGGCAATATGATTAAGTTCAAAAGAATAGATTAGAATGCATTCGTGTTTGTCACTACTCATCTTATGTGAAGGAATTCGATTTGAGAACCTATACAGTTGATTCGGTAGAATACATGTGATGTGTTCTCTTCATTATTTTGAGTTTTAAAAAAGACTAGTGATTTTTTACACTAAATATAAGACCCTTCAATGTCAACATTTTCGACAAACTTCCATGAATTTAATTTAAATCCAACATGATGTTGATATAACATCCTTAGGGAGAATGTAATGTAATGTAACACAACACTTTGTTTATTGCCCGATTTGAACGAAGATGAAATTAAAAGTAAATAAATTTTGCGTACTTGTGTATTTTTACACTACATCCTTAGGGAGTATTTTGTATCATGCTTTTTAAAATTTTTAGCAAATGAATGTTTTTAAAACATGTAGCGAATGTTTTTAAAAAAATTAACATAAGATATTGTGAATGAATAAATGAACATAACATATTCTACAAAATGCACGTTTATGGGCTTAAAAAAACAACATCTATGTCAAAAATGGATGGTTTCTTAGCTTACCTAAACCAACTCAAGTTATCTCACGTTGGGGGTCAACGTGAGTTAACTCACACGTTGGGTATCTACGTAAGTTAAGTCACGTCGGTTATACCAAGTGAGTTAACTTATATTGGAGCTATTTTAGGAAGTTTGAGGTGGAAATGAGGAAAAAGCAATGGGAAAAAACAATTTTCTTGGTGCAATTCCCAAATTTTCAAGGCAGCACATTTTGCATAGTCCGTTTGCCACATCCCAATCTTAGGATGGGCCCTACTAATACCTATTACCTATAGACCTAATCCTTATATTGGTGGAAGAGGGTGCGGCTTTGCACACCCCCTTTTTGCTACAAAAGTCCCCATCAGTTTTTTTTCTTTCCTTCTTGCAATTTTAACCCATTCTATCTAACCATAAACCATCCCCTTTCCATTTTTTTTCTCCACTTTTTTCTTCATTGTACCAGTTCAGTTCAAAAGTATGTATGTACAAATATTAATGTCGTACACTGGTACTTGGTACCACGTCTAATACATATTTTATCATGTGTAAAACCAAGTTTACAACTCTAGATTTATATTTTGTCACGTGCATTTATATGTTTACATTTTATCGTGTCTAATGAAATCACCATGTAATCTGAGTGGATTCTAGTTAGGGGACAAACATGGATGATCAACTTAAAGGGAGATATTATGATTTATTCAACATCTTTATCCAACACTAAAAATATTATGTATATCGATCCTGTCGATCACTTATAAGTTTAAATGAGTTTAGATCTCACTCTTAAAAGTTAGCTTAAAAGACGAAGGTGCTGAAACACATATATACCTCAAACGACATGGAAACCTTAACAACGTGGAACTTCAATACCTAAAATCATCAAATAACTCCTTAGATGACTCAATATCATAATCGGCTAATAACGGATATAAGGGTTGCTTGGTGGTTGAAGTGAATGAATTAAGAAGTTGATTGATAAGGAGGTTTATGATTCTATCGTCTCCCACAATATAACACTAGCATGTATAAACTCGAATCCTCTAGCGGGGTGCACCATAAAGTCGGTCGAAGAAGATCTAATAAATTTTTAAAAAAAATCATAATAAGCTAATATGAGAAGAGACATAATCCCCAAAATTTTATTCTTATCTTACTGCATTCTATGGTCCATATAAAACAAATAAATTCTTTAACTCACAACCTTTCTTTATACAGTCAAGGCTAACTTTCAATAATGAGAATCCCACCCCCCTTTATGCTTTCTATATATTCCAAACTTGACTTCATAAGCTAGATAGATTAAAGGTCAAATTCAAAGTCAATATGTTGCATGTCATATAAATTTTTAAAGTAAGTACAAGTATATATCATTTGTATTGATAATGAAGAAGTGAAGAACATATACACTTCAATGCTAAGGCCATATCATATAGTGTGACATTAAGCACAATTCAGAATACAAACGGAATTTTAGAACTTCTTTCACAATTCACATGTAATCAATGGGATAAGATTTTCAAACTAAATGATTTGTTTAACCATGCTTTCCAGCCACCCTTGCTCTTTGGAGAAATCTTCTCTGATTGTGGCTCTTTGTTTGATTCGTTCACCTGCTTTTTGCATAGCACAAAATTCCTTGCTTCATAAGATCCTATGGGTTCCAATGGATTTAGAGCTATCCAAAAAGTTTTACCAAACAGAATAATCATTTAGTTTATGATTACAATTTACAAGGAGCCAAACTTTATATTATGACATGAAATGGGTACACTTTGTTAGGATATAAGCATCTGGTAAAGATTATTTTTTAATAAATTTGGTGGATTTTTTTTTGAATAAATAAGTTTGGTAGAATTGATTCGGTTAAATTTGAGTTTGAAGCGAAAAAAGTCGTTTATGTTCGAACTAGATTCTAATGTGTGCTATCTATATATGTAGTCTACAATGGATCAATTTTTAAAAATAACTTCAAATTATAATGACGATCGACGTCCATCAAAAGTAGATGCTCATGATCATTGTATCCTTATACTTGTGACAATGACTTAATTGACATCAGCTCGACAAACGCAAGAGAAACCAAATATAAGTTTCATTTTGAGGCATGCGCATTTGTTTTTCTTTGTTGTATTGAATTGATGCCAATCAAACCAATGTCTCAACTGTGGGAGCAAGGAGGATTATGATCTTCCATCTCTAGAAGATGACATTTTTCACTATTGGAATTTCGAATAATTTTTAAGTACCAATTTATGGTGAATCACCAATCAAAATAATACCTTATAATGTGTATATATTCTTAAATTTTCCCCTAATAACAAGTTGATATAAGACTTGGTATAAACATATATTTTACTAAAATCATGCATGCCATGAGCCAATAAATATAACAATTTTAATGTTGTCCACCATGAAACTTGACTCACAATATTCAATCACTAAAGTTTAGCTGTCCATAGTACACATAAATACAATGGGGATCAACTTCATTTATCATTGAGAAACAACAGAACACAAAAAAGAGATCAACATGGTAAAATAGGCTTCAAGTGTAGCAAAATCATAAAATTACAACTAGACAAGGAAAAAAGAGGCTTATATATAAACATGTAATTAAAACATTTGTCTTGGCTTAAAAACAATTTTTCAATGAAAGGACATGACAAAAAAACACAATCATCAAGTGAGTAAAAAATTGAATTGAATTCCCTGTTACACATTACACACTATAAACAATTTCAACCGTTAATTTGAGATCAGATGACTCAGATTAAACAAATTTACTCAGATTACACAAATTTTTTACAATTTCTATCAAGTGATTTAGATTAGACGATCGAAATTCAAAATTGCAACTTAGGATGCACCAAAAAGAAAAGGAAACAACATATTTCCAAAAGGGTAAGCAACCATACCATCAAATCCAGCATTTGGATAATAAAGAAGGAAATCAGCAGCATTGAAACCAAGAACAGGAAGCCTTCCTTCTCTTGCGTAAGATTTAAGAGAAATATCAATGACCCCAGAAACAAGCTCTTTCTCATTCACCACAAACCTTACAGGACCCGAACTTCCCATGATGTTAATAGTTACCAAGAACTTATTGATTCTGCTTGTTTTATGCTCTCCCCTATTCTTGTTCTTGTCAAAAATAATCTTTTTCATTGTGCTTTGTCTTTTTTCTTCAAACTAAATGATTTGAAGAAACAAAACACAACAAAATCCTATGAAACTAAATTTGTTTAAGGGTCTAGGGCAAGACAGCGATAGAACCACACATTCTTGGATATTCCAAAAGATGATGAAGATGGTTGTGAAGCAGCGTGGAAGAACATGAAATGAAGAGAAATACGCAACATTCAAGATAGAATTGGAAGTTTTGAAGAAGAAGAATAAGAATGCACTGAATGCTTCTTCTTATATAGTTATTTATTTTCATAAACTTTATTCTGCCTAATCTTGCATCGCTCATTAAAAAACTTTATTCTGTTTTACTTCTTTCCACTTTTCTTTTTGGTTAAGCATTATGACTTATATAGTTTAGTATATATTCTTTAAACTCTTAATTATAAACAAAACATTACTTTGATGTTATCTTCTCTTGATGTAATTTAATTAGATGGACATATTTTTGGACTTAAAAAGTAAATAGAAAATTTAACGTGTCAATGTAATAGATAAGTAATGCCTTCTTGGTGGGATATGCATTTGGTGCAGCATTCTTTTTGAGAGGAAATGCTGCATGGAGCAGGCAATCATCAATTGGTGAAGTTATGAAGCAGTGGGGTCAGGTAAGGTATTGATATATATATATATATATATTGCATGAAAGATGTGTCGTTCTTAGTTTGCATTCATGAACAAATTGTTGGCATCTACCCTTGAATATTCCTCTTTTATGTTAGAAAAACAGTGAATTGATGATCGACCATTTTGATATGATTTTTAGCAGATGCACGAGGCTAATCATAATTTTTTTTTATCAATACTACTTTTAAAAATATTAATTTATTTTTGTAATATGGAAGATAGGTTTTTGCAATTGGTATAACTGGAATGAATGAGACAAACTAAATATACATAAAATGTTTGGGTGCTTGGGCATCACTATAATGACTCCATGCTGCCATTTATATAATAACATCTGATATTCAAGTAACATAATGTTCTCATGATGTAGTGTGTTTGTCCATACATTCATATCTAAATTAGTCAATATTTTAACTTAAACAAGGGTGGCCCTGACGGTGGGCAGGAGGGGCGGTAATCCAGGGCACAATTATTTTATGGGTACCAAAATTATTATTTTTACTTAGTAGTTAGTACTATATATATATCTTTCTAATTTGGTTTGATTAATTAATTGAGAATATATTTTTAGAAAATTTTGATTATAAATGAATCTTTTGCAACATAAAATGTAAGAAGAAAACTATTTGAATAATTAAAAGGGCGCAATTTTATTGTTAATTTTTTAAAGGAGTAAACTTACAAGGGTCGCCAATGATGACTACTACAAAACTATGTACCATTTGACTCCATCGGACAAGCCTATTTTGTCAATATGACTTTTACAAAGAGTTTTTTTAAAGGTATGACAAAGATTTCTAGTTTTTATTTTATTTATTTTATATATATATATATATTAAGAATGAATAAATTTAGTGTTATGATATTAACTATCGCACAATGACATCATTGTCTTTGATATTCTTGCATTATCAGTATTTTAAATGTTGTTGGCAAAGACATTGTTGTTTTTTAGAGTTAAATAAGTTTTTAGTCCCTACGAAATTATAAACTTTTAATCCCTAAAGTCTTTTATTCACCATTAGTTTTATTTTTATTTTATAGGGACTATTTTGGAGAATTATAAGTATCCATTTTTTTGTAAAAAGATTTCAAAATAGGGACATTCTTACAAACTACAATATTATGGAGGACTAAAATTACCATTAAAAATTTATAGGGATTATACTTGAAAACTCATGATTTTGTAGGGACTACAAACAAATTTTAACTCTTTTTATATCAAAAGATAACAGGAAGGAGGAATGCAGTTACGACATATAATATAAGCCAAGTCCAGATTATAGACTAACGTAGAATCAAAATTTTAGAAATTTACTATAGGCCCCGTTTGGTTTGAGCTTATGAAAAATAACTTATTTAAATAAATAAGCTCTCACTAACGAAAATTGTATCTACATAAATAGTTTTTTCATAAACTACCTTAAAAACTTATAAATAATACATAAAAACTTATTTATTTGCATAAACTGTTTTATATAAACTCTAAAATAAGCTATTCCAAACGGATCCTATATAACTTACCCTCCACCCTATAATTAGATTACACTTTCTTCCACTTTGAATCACTCACTTAGTTATTCCAACCTCTATGACAAACCATGTCAAATTATTCCAAGTCCAAACCACTACAAGTTAATTCTGATGTCAACCAATTGAAAGTGATAAAATGATGGTTTGTGTTACAAATGGTCAAATTCATGCAGACACGATATCTATAATCACATAAGAAATGTTATAAAAAAATCAAGGGAAGTTGAACTGCAAGCTATTCTCCTCAACATGTATCTCGCAAAAATTATGCTGTTTAGAAAACGGTCATTGAAATTGTTTGCCAAAAAATATTTAAATGAATATTATTTATGGATTTTGATAATTATTACATTGGAAATACACTGCATATCTCTAACTGAGCAAATTAGTTTTGCAGTTGCCTTTTTCGGTGATTGCAACAATTTTCATGGGGGATTAACTTTACAAAGAAATTTCTAGGGTTTATCGATTGAAGCTATAATTTTATACATAGTCAAGCGATGATGTTTCTAGGATTTTTTGAATTTTTTTTCTCTAAAATGTCATTGGAAAATCTTAATTTTACATAGAAGAAAATTGAAGTTGAATGGAGATTTTTTATCTGGATTAAGTCTATAGACATCTCTTGCCAACCCAACTTGAAAACTCGGTCTTCTTATCCGTAGACACGGGAGAATTAACTATAGTCAACCGTCAAAGCTTGCGAGGAGACAAAGGAGGAAGATGTTGTCAAATGGAGCTAGGAAACTCGGTCTTCTTATCCTTTTTTTAAAAAAAAATAATTTTGGTGAATGAAATTAGAGTTTTTTTTTTTTGTCCAATATACTCTTTTATACTAACCTAGCCCATCGTTTAGTTATAAAGGCCCACATATACCACATTCTATTTTGGATTTAAGATCTTTCGTTTGAAATCGTGAACAAACATGTTTAGTGAGATTGTTTTAGAAACAAAACCATGTGTATATTACCCATTTTTTTTAGGTGTTAACCCTCTGATTTCTAAGGAAAAGAAACTTTGGTAATCCGGAGTTCGACTATGAGCTAAGTATAGTGTGGTCAAAGATTATTTCACTCAGGAATCGAACTCGGTTTCTCCCTAACAATTATTTGTCCTTTGAGAAAACTCATTTAACTAGTTGAGCTCAATCATTTATTAATCAAACTAGAGATTTTATGTTACACTCAAATATAAAAAGAATAATTTTGGCAAATTAGATAAAAAAATACAATAACATTAATAAAATAATTTAAAAATATTATTAAAATGATAAACTAATTTAAATTATGGGTAATAATGAAATAAAAAATTATTTGAAAATACGTATTTCCTTTATATATAACGTATACATGTATTTTTACTTTTTGAATTTTGTCTCAAGTTTTACCAAAAAAATTTAAAATATATAAACAAAAAAACCCCGTGCGGGGCACGGGTCTCAAACTAGTTCAAGTAAACATAATGTTCTCATGATGTAGTGTGTTTGTCCATACATTCATATCTAAATTAATTTTACAAAATTAGTCAATATTTTACCTCAAACAGGGGTGGTCCTGAGGGTGGGCAGGAGGTAGGACTGAAAATGAGTCGAGTCGAATCGAACTCGTCTGAGCTTGGCTCGACTCGAATTTGAAACGAACCTTTTTTTCGGCTCGAGTTGGCTCATTTAATGTTCACGATCAACTCAGTTCGGCTTATTAGATTCATGTGCTCGAATCACATAATTTTAAAATTTATTTTTTTATTTAAAAAATTGCATTTTTTAGACCTATTAATATTTTTAAAAAAAAGAAGTAAGAAACTAAGGCGAATAGGACTACAGCCATTCCACAACCGTGAAATAATAGATCGTCCACCTTCGAAAGTATTGTTGTATCTACCTCAAATACTTTTGATACTTTCGATGTGGGACAAAAATAAAGTAGTGCAGCTTTGCTAAAACACCATAGCACTACAAGCAACATATTTCCATTGCTAAAACCTATCCAGGTCCATTCTGTTACCATTGTTGTTTTATATTGTTTATATTATTTTACTATTGCTATCAGTTAAATACTATTAAGCTTTGTGTGTGTATATATATAATTGAGTCGGTTCATGAACTAAACGAGTCGAACTATATATAACTCAAGTTCAACTCATTTAGTTAACGAACTTAATCTTTAACTCAAGTTCGGCTCGTTTGGTTCATGAACCAAGTTCAATGAACTAATTACCGGCAGGAGGGGCGGCAGTCCAGGACACCATTATTTTATGGGCACTAAAATTATTGTTTTTACTTAGTAGTTAGTACTATACATATATCTTTTTAATTCGGTTTGATTAATTAATTGAGAACATATTCTTAGAAAATTTTGATTATAAATGAATTTTTTGCAACATAAAATGTAAGTAGAAAACTATTGGAATAATTAAAAAGGCACAATTTTATTGTTTCGTCCAGAGCACAAAAAACCTTAGGACCGGCCCTGAACTCAAACTCTGTCTTAAATCATATTTTAATTACCAAGAGATATTAGATCTAACTAAAATGGTTAGTCTTTTATAAGATATCAAACCAAAGTCAAATCTTAAATAGAAGGTGTCCACATTTGACATTCGACAATACCTAAAATAAAATTACAATACCTAAAATAAAATTATCTTCATTTCAGATAACATTCAAAAACAAAAATAACCTATTTTCATTTCAATTTTTAAAAATTTACTAAGTTTGTGACAAATATCAATACGGCTAAAACATTGACAAATACTAAAATGACATATTTTGAAAACATTAACCTGCAGTTGGCAGTTTCTGCTACATTCGCATTTAATATAGATTTAGTATATTCTACCAAAAAAAAAAAGATTTAATGTAGTTTTGAAAATTCTATCAAACTAAAAGTACAATTTAATTTAAGGCACATAAAGAAGAAGAAAAGGAGTAAACTTGTTAGATAAATCTTAGAAAAAACAGTAAAAATAGCACACTCTTTTGTGTGGTCCTATCCAACTTCAAGAATTAGTATCTCTAGTTAGGCTAACAAGATGTTCTCGCACACAAAAATCATCAAGTAGTTTCACTAAATAGAAAGTGATATTAGATATGCACATTCTTTCACATTACTTATTTTCAGTTTTTACCTTAATTTAAATCATTTCAAGTTTTACTTTCATCGTATGATATTATTTCATGTTCAACTCAAATGGTTATGCAAATTACGAAATTTCTCCTGCCACCACTATTTCCAAAAAATAAAAGATTGATTAAACAACATTTACAATCGTATCAACAATACATTTGTACCTACTCGGTGCCGGTCTAATCGGGCGCAAAGGTGGCATGAGTTGTTCATCGTTGCGTTTAGATTCATAGCACCGTGTCTAATAGCTTTCTTTCTACAATTGGTTCCAATCCTCAAGCAACTGACTAGCTCTTTCTGCAATTTGGCTATTATTTTCCACCACATTTTGCCATAGTTTTAAGTTTATGCTTTTCCAAGTACTCCACAAAAATGCAGTAAACCTCTCGACTTGCGCCTCATTCAATTGTCGAAGGAGCAAGAAGATCACCTCCTCCACCGTGTAGTGTTGATGAAACACCACCTCAATGATGTGCCATGAACTGAATAATGTCCATCTTTTTTTCTTTGAAGACCATATGATCATCCTCAACTTGAGGAAACAATGGTGTCCACAATACGGAATGCGTTGTGTCCACATCAACAACTTGGTGAATGAGTTGTTCATTCCAGGTCTTCATCGTTTGGTCTATCAACGTGCTAACTTTAGTATGACGTGTGGACCATATATGTGGTCTATAAACCACAACAATTTTTCAATGAACTTATTTTTTTTATTTATAATAATGATCGGATGAAATACGATTTAAACCTCCTCCCTATAACCATAAACCACCCCCTTTCCTTTTTATTTATTTTTATTTTTTCTCATTGTTACTAGTTATCAGTTATGTTCAAAAGCATGCATGTATAAATATTAACGTGGTACTTGGTAATATTAATAATCAACAAAGTCTACAACTCTAGATTTATATTTTGTTCAAAAGCATTACATGTATACATTTTATAGTGTCTAATGAAACAACCATGTCATCTGCGTGGGTTCTTTTTAGGGGACAAACGTTACGTGGATGATCAAAAACATAATCATGTAATTTGAGTGGATTCTTTTTTCCATTTTTTTTAATTGATACTATTTCCGTTCAAAAGTACACATAAAAATATATATTGGTATTATAACTATTGATTGATATGTCCTTAAAAAAAAAAACTATATTGAAATGAAATGGAGAGAGAAAAAAAAAGTAATTAAAAAAATAAGGAGAAAACTTATAAACAGTACCTTACCTACTGTTTATCCTGTTACCCACTAATAACATTACAAGTGGATTAAATGATCCACGTCAGACTCAAATTGACTTTATTCAATTAACTCTATTAACCTCTTCGTTATTATTCACGTCAGACCCAACCCTGCTACAAAGTAGAGCAGCCAACATTAGTTTCCAGTGCTGTAAAACTTCGTCAAACCAAATCGAAACAACAATCTTCAGTTATCTAAATTAGTCTCAGATTTATATCAAATTCTTTCTCATTTCTTTTTGATTCTTTGAAAATAACAACCCTCAATTCACCAGTTTTTCTGCCACTACAATCTGCAACACCTACCAAACACAAAATTAACATCGCTTTTTTCTATTGTGCATGAGAGAGGAAAACCCCAATCTACCTTTCAACACAATACGACATGGTTACAAATATAGGGGATTTAATTCCTACCCATCCATCTTGTGAGGTTCTTGGGAGCAATGTCAATAAATCAAGAAATTGCAATACAACTCCTGCCACCTCGGATTCTAATGGTAATTGACAA
>Ga0228710_1005275_pt1 | contig 20127 bp, 15 predicted proteins | sample MedpolnodulmetaG_FD_177995 | JGI IMG/M metagenome (GOLD analysis project Ga0228710, IMG submission 177995) | Root nodule microbial communities from Medicago polymorpha collected in Santa Monica, California, United States - pink nodules | ecosystem: Host-associated > Plants > Roots > Nodule... | reverse complement strand
TATGTTTTTTCACCCCTGTAATATATTCATTTCCGATTTTTTTCGATATATAAAAAGCAGAAAAATAGTCAGATTTTACAAAAAGTTTAAAAATCGAAAAAAAAAAAAAAGAATTAGATTTTTTGTCAAAAATTTAAAAAATCAGAAAAAATTATAAGAATTTTTTAAAATTATAAAAATTATAAAATATAATCAGATTTTTTTAAAATTAAAAAGATTTTAATAAATAATGGAATTTAATTTTCAAAATCCAAAAAAAGCAAATTTTCAAAATTAAAAAAAAATTCAGATTTTTTAAAAAATAATTCTGGAAATTTTTTTTATAAAATATTGGGGAAAAAATCACTTTTCCACGACGATTGCAAAACCCTCTAACTTTGTATCCAGATTTTAAAAAATTAAAAATCATTTTTTAAAATTTTTTATTTTTCTTATTTTGAAAATTAAATTCCAGAATATTTTAAAAAAATCTGATTATATTTTCTGATTTTTTTTTCTAATTTTAAATTGAAAAAAAAATCTTTAATTTTTTTTATGATTTTTAAAAAAATTTGGAAAAAATCCGACTATTTTTTTCTATTTCGGAAAAAATCTTAATATTTTTTTCGATTTTTCAAATTTTTAATCTGAATATTTTTATGATTTTTTTAATTTTTTAAAATTAATTTTCAAATATTTTAAAAATAAAATTTGATGTGGAAACTTTTTTTTACACGTTGCCAATTAAAAAATGAAAAAAAAATGTCAAATCAGCACCACGTAAGCGAATTTGCTGAGTTGGGTGGGGGCAGGGGGTATTCTGGAAAAAAAATTACGAGGATGCAAATCAAACCGAAAATTTTATAGGGGCGAAAACCAGAAATGACATATATTACTGGGGTGAAAAGCACTATTAACCCTAAATTTTATAATTTTATTTCCATAACCATCAACCTATTTTAATACATTATTACTCTTTAGAAACATATTTATTATAATTATTTTGCTCTTTTGAATTTTTTTTATTAGATCTTTAATTATTAATATAATTATTGTTTTTTGTTGTTATGAAAAAATATGCGTTTTTTAAATATTTTATAAAAGAAATAGAATTTTCGCGGGCGGGGGCGGGAGACCCTTCCCCATTGGGGTGAGGTTGGATGTTCAATTTTTACCCCCAATGTGGTTTGGGTGTTCAATTTCCAAGCATGTGACACCAAAAGTCAGCTTACTAACATTTTTACAAGATCGCTTGCTTCAGATAGAAATTATTTGCACATGAGGGTTCGAACCTGAGAACTAAAAATGGGTTCCTTCTAGGTCTCAAACCTTCACCAACAAGTTAACTCATGGAGGTTAGTATTTCATATCTTTTAAAATAGAACAAAGCTTACAAGGCTGTTAAAAAAAGTTAAACGGAAGAGATATATAAGTTAAAGTGTGAGAAAAAGCACAAGTGTAACGATATTTTGACATTAATGTAAAGTTACATGCGCATAAATACATAAAAGTTATTTTCAACTTATTTATTAAAAAGATAAGAAAATGTTAATATAGAAATTTTGTATTGGAAAATGATGAAAAATGGAATGTTCAACTTAATGAAAGTCAAAAAGTTGTTGTTTTTAATGAAAATATTCTATTTTTTATTTTCTTAACGAGCATGACCCATAAAGATATTTTGGTAAGCAATAACGTTGGAAAGAAAATGTAATATGCCTAAGTGGAAGGCCATGGGAATGTCTTCATAATTGAGAGAGAAAAAAAAAATCTAAATAATATTATTTGTTATTGTATTTCATTTCATTGTCATGCATCTTAGAATACAAAACCATAACTATAAAGTTCGTGACTATACAAAAACAAATTAAGACTATTGGGTGCCAACAATAACTAAATGACAACTCATAAAATGATCTAGTAGAGCGTTTGTGTACCTTCTTGGGGCATAGAATCTAGTGTAAACATATTGTTAACATGTACAATATCCGTAAATATTACACTTCGGTATAAAAGGGTATGTGCACATATCTTGTGGACAATCAACATCTTTAAAACATATATCCCCTGCTGTATTTTAAAAAAAAAATGTAACTAAAATGAAAAAAATATTGGGTGGGGAAAGAAAGAGGAAATTTGACAATGATAAAAACAACTTACCATCAATGTTCTTTGCAACAACAAATATGGAAAGAAAATTAATCATAAGGTAAACAAACTTGACAAGTTCAGTCATATTTCACCCTTTTTATGTAACTGACGAGTTTATCACTTTATAATTTATAGAGATGACAATCTCCTTAAATGAGTTTAATAGTTTTTAAAAATCATTTCTAAAATATTACCATTATTAAATATCTTTTCAGTATATCAAGGTATTGTATTTGTCCCTTTCGCATATTTAGTAAGGAGGTTGCATAAAAAACTTAACAATCATAAGAATTGATTATTATTTTTAATAAAATTTTCATTATTTTATAACTTTTCACGATAGGAAAGGGAAAATCTCCAAAGAAGATTTTATAACTTTTCATGATAGGAAAGGGAAAATCTCCAAAGAGGAAATATTATTGGACAACAGAAATATTATTTGTAGAAATAATACGCCAGTAGGTAAAAGCATATTTGTACATTAATTGAGTGTATTGTTGGATTAAATTTAACTACCAAATATGGTGCATTAGTTTCTTTAAAAAAATTCGGTGCATTAGTTATTATTGTTTCATGTGAGCCATAGGGCTATAACTACTGTATACTCTAGATTTCAAGTTCATTGATAACTCTTTAAGAGAGCATGAAAAGTTCATCAAGAAATTACTCAACGAAATAACATGCCTCCAAAAAAATAGCAACGAGGAAGAGAAAAGGCAAGAGATTGACAAAGTTACAAATAAAATAATATATAAGTATTGTTCACCAATTTCTACGAAATGAACGGAACATCATCTACATTTCAAGTTCAAGAACTTTCTACTAAACTAAAAGAACAAGAAAAGGGAGTGTTCTTTGTTTATATTTAAAGTGGTAGAGGAGTAAAGTTAATGACATTAAAGACGTTTCGTGGGAGGCAATCCATACGAAGGTATTGAAACAAGAAAATTTTTTGAGTTTCAATTGTATAGACCATTTTTAAAAAAATATCTTTTATTAGTTTAAAGAAGAGTTAATTGTTCAAATTGATTGTGTAATATATGCGAAGTCTAACTTTCCACATAAAATTAGAATTTAACGACAAGGGAAAAATTCATTATGAATTTTCAAAGCACCAAAACTCAAAAAATAAAACAACGGAAATTTGATCTAAAAATCAAATTTTGAAATGTTAATATGTGGAGACAACTATAAAGAAAAATATATAAAGGATATGTAATGTTTTATAGCATTTTGAAGAGGCCGTGATTAATTTTGATTTTTGAATTAAAATGTGCAAAATTGCAATTTTGTTTCAAATAAGCATATATTGACAGGTCAAATTTACTTACTAATTTTGGAGACATTATTAGAACATTAAAAGAACTTTCACTACAACATTTAGGAGTTGAAAAAATGTTAACACATTTTTCAACACTCTCTTTGATTGGTTAAAATTCACATGAGACACATCACCAAATCACGTGGGTCCCATTGAAACATTGAACCTTTCTTTTGTCAAATTATTTCTTCTTTCCTTGATTGGTGCCAAACCCTCTTCCTCCTCTCTTGGAGGATTCAACTTTGTCTTCAATCTTGGCCTTTCCATTCTTAGACTAGTTTTCATTCTTTAACTTTCCTTTTTATTTCTTCTTTTACTTCTCACCATCACCACCTTTCTTGGTCGTTTGGGTATGGAATGCTTGTTGAACTGGTCATTCATCTTCCTTCTCAATCACAAGAAGTTCATGAGCCTCCAAAGAACTATACAATTATTTATTTTTATTTTTTTGAAAAAGTTAAATTAACCCACCCAAATTGGCACTGGAAAGAATTGAACATGAGACGTTGAGGAGGAGCACACCCAAGTGGGTTTAACAATACAATTATTCTATCATCATGGTTCTAACATCTTTTGGCTCTTGAATGGCTTTTACTATGAAATCAAACTTAGATTTCAGGGATCATATCTCATTACCTTTTAAATCACTTGTTGACCGGTTACATTTTCATCACATGTTTTCATTTGATTCACCATAACAATCAAATTCGAGAAATAATCAGCTATCTTATTATCTTTTTCCATAAGCATCATTTCATATTTTATAGGATTGAAACTTTAGTCGTTTCACCTTGTGTCCACCATCATGATATTTCTCTAATATATTCCATGCTTCTTTTGATCGTGTCACCTTTGAGATTTTCTCAAAAATGGCGAGTACCTACATTAGAACCAGAATCTTGCAATCCTTCTTCTTTGATTTCTTTGAAAGTCGCTCTTTGTACATCAGTCAAATTCAGCCCTAATTCTCCATGTCCATTTTGTACTGCCTCAAAGACTTCTTGAGCACCAAACAACGACTTCATCAAAGCACTTCATCATTCCCAATTGTGTCCATCAAAAATCAAAAGATTTGATGGAAAACCACCATTTGCATTCATGAGTACTGAGCAATAAACTTTTTGAGATCATTCACATTTCACTCATGTTTTCCATAGATTGATCCCCTCATAAATCTTCCGTGTTTCCCATAAATCTTAGATCAAGGCTTTTGATGCCAATTGTTAGCACAACATATAACGCTTCTTGTTTGTTATGTATTCTAACAATGAGTGATAAAGGTGAATTAAGATGATGGGAATTTAGAGGAGAATCTATGTGTTTTAAACCTAATCTCATCGATGAATGAAAAATAGTTACAACTTATTTATATTAAGATTAATTGTTAATCAAACAAAACATGCTTAACTAAATAATTGAATTTTTTAACTAACATACTATTTATGGATTTAGTAAATTCTCAAGGCCTCTATTGATATGATCAGTTCTTATCATGTCGTTATTATGTCATATCTTTATCTAATTTCATAAATAGCACCAAAAAAATACTAAGCAACATAAAATATGTACACCATCTGGTCACTATTATAAGGAAAAGTCTATTTTTTAGATTCATTCAATAAATATTGTATGTGGCATATTATATAGACCATATGCATCGTTTATTTAATGAACCTACAAAATAAATTTTTGGTTATAATAATGACCGGAAGGTGTACATTAGTTTAAGAACATCTTTGACCAATAGGTTGTAAACCTTATAGAGAAGACAATTATTAGTTACATACGGTGAGCATAGTGTGCATATGGTAGGACAAAACTTAGGTACAATTCTTTAGGTGCTTTTCGTATGGTTCTTAACTAAAAATACAACTTTTTTGGAGATAACAAACTTGAGAGAATTATGAATTTAAGGAAATCATGGTAAATTTAGTTAAGAACCATACGAAAAGCACTTAAGGAATTGGATCTAAGTTTTTTCCCATATGGTATTATATAAATGGAATTTGGATTTCCTTATAGTAATGAAGATTTCATATTCATGCATTCACACATTGTTGGTTGTTTGATAAAAATAGAATATTAAAAATAATGCAGATTTTACTTTTTAAATTTGATTGTTGAATATGTGAATGTCGTAATGAGGACTGCAAGGAGAGCTGGATCCTTATAAATGCTGATTCTTAACTTTCTTAAGATTGGACGTATACGTCTTATTAAGGGTTTATCCTATAATACAAATATTTAATTCGCTTTATGTTGGTCCACCCATACCTCTCATACTTTATTTTTCTTTCCCTTTCTATTCCTTCGTCGCATTCTTATTCCATTTCTTCATTGTTGGTATACTTTGAAACCTTATGGATCACTACCCTCGTCAACAACAAAATCACTAGACCAATCCCAATCCACCTAGCCATAAAGCTCTCTCTTTAGTCTCAATGAATCTTTGAACCACAAAGAGAAAAATGTCCCTAGCCCCAAGTGAGAATGTGAGATAAAGACAGACATTCCAGTTGTATCTTGTTGCTTTTGAGGAATATAATTTTATGTGTTCCCGAAGTTTATCATAACAATTATTGCTTTATTTGTTTAATGAATAATATACTATATATGGTAGAATTTGTACAATATGTTGTTATTATGACTGGCTTGTTTGTTCAACATCTTTGCATGCATGCAAGTGAATTTCTTCACGATACCCACGTGGCATCTTGGTGGACGATATAATTTACTAAAACTAATTATTATAGTGGTGGTAAATCAATTATAGGATTGTAACAAACAAAAAAAAAATCAATTATAGGATAGGATCTTCGGATTATCATACGTAGCAGCTCAACCCAAATCTTAAACAAGAAAAGATATTTGAATGATCACAAACAATTTTATGGACACATCATTTAGACGTTCATGCATAAAAATATATCATTTAAATATTTAAAAATTATATATTATTTGATTATTTTTTTAAAATATGAGTAGGTGATTAAATAAAATGTCCAAATGTTTGTGCCCCTAAAATTTCCTCTCTAAAATAATTGGTTGATTTGAAGATTTAATTTAGTCAAATTAGTAAATTAGATCAACCTCCGAAAACTCTTCATCATGATTTTTTACGGAAACAAAATTAGCTCATTTTATTATTAAAGTGTCATAATACAAGATGAAATACAATTAAAAATGTCCTGACTAATATAACAACATCCTTCTAACTAACAAATGATCAACATTGTTAATTTGCCGTCAGAACAAATTTATCCTAAAATTTAAAAAAGAGAAATCGAATTTCTACAAACACTTAGAATAGCATCCAATTTTAACTTGTGATCAAGTTTATTTGAAATTTGTCCATCACCAACTTTTTATCTAGTTCTATAAACAATTCATTAGACATTGTCCTAGCTAATTAAATTACCATACTAAACTTGTGACATGTTTCTTCAAAAAAAAAACTTGTGACATGTTTTTGCCACAAGATACGATTTGGGCAATTATTAGTATTTTATTTTCTTTTTACCCTTCACATTGGGAAAGTTAAAAACTGTGATAAACGGGTCCCACAAAATCCAACGAGCCACGTAACATTATGATTAGCAAGAGCATTACATATAAGACTGTGCAGAACATGAACTGTTTGTTCAGAGGCGGTGACCCATTAATTAAACCACTGGCAATCACACATTCGTCTTGAAGTAATTCTTTATTCTAGCTTATTAAAATAATACTAATATCCTTAAGTGATTTACTACAAATATTTTTCTTCTTCTTTTTCTATGAAGAGACAAATAAAAATGATTTACTAATATTAATATAGGACCCATTGTTATGGCCTTTTTCAAAATAGATTTTTGTAGTGTAATATATTTTTGTTATAATTTTTTTAACAAAGAATTTTTCAAGAAAAACTTCAAATGAAAAATTCGTTATAATAGTTTATCTTGAAATGTCATTCTAAGTATTTCATCATTTTGTTATAATTTTTTGGATACTAAAATTTTAAAAAATCTCTTAAAAAAAAGCTATTTCAAATAGCTTTTCATAAAAATCATTTTTTAAAGATGTCATTTTGAAAAAATATGTGATTTTAACTATGTAAAATCTCGAACAATGAATATTTAAGTTAATGAATGTTAAAATATCTTTTTTAACTTATACTAAATGAGTTTGAAATAACTTATACTATTTTTGAGAAAATTTCCAAAAAATCCATTTTTAGAAATACAAACAAAAATCTATTTTTAAAAAATCTAAAACTCTTTGTTTTTTCGTGGCAGCTCCTTCTTGATAGGATCCCTACGCAAAATAATCTTGTTAGGCGCGGGGTTCCCCTCCGGTGGGGTGGGTTGTGTTTTCTGCCCTATGGGTGGGGTGCCATCTGAGACTGCGGTGCATATGTTCCTTTCTTGTCTGTCCTCCTTTCTGGTGTGGTATCAGGTGGCTAGGTGGTTGGGTTGGGAGTTGGTTATGCCTGTGGGGCTAGCCCAGCAGTTTGAGGCTTTTACAGGTTTAGGAAGGGCTAAGAGGACTAGATTAGGTTTGCTTCTTGTTTGGTATGCTGTTATTTGGACAATTTGGGCGTCTCGGAACGACCTTATCTTTGTTGGTGGCTTACTCCGAGAGGAGCCAGTGGTGGACAAAGTGAAACTCTTAGCTTGGAAGTGGTTCCTAGTTAAGTACCCTGCTAGTTCCTGCTCTCTCTATGAGTGGGAGGGGCAGCCCGTTCTGCGTTGGAATCAGTAGGGTTTTTGTGGTGGGTGTTTTTTCTGGGGTTGCTTGTGGGGTTGTATCTCCTCTACCTTCCTGGTGTGGCTCCCAGGATTTCCCCTTTGTTTTTTTTGTTTGTCTACAGGTGTTTGTTGTCGCTTTTAGCTATCGGCGTTCTGGTGCCTCTTGTTTCTTTTGTTGCTTTTGCTGCTTTAGTGTGGTTTTGGGTGCGCCTCCGCCCCCGTCTATGAGGTTGGGATGTTATCCTTGGTGGTGGTTTGTTGGAGCGTCGTTTTGACGGCTTTTTGGTGTATTGTACAATATTTTTCTTTCTATTTATATATATATACACACACATATTTTGTCATTCAAAAAAAAATACCCATACTTTTTCCAATCATATTTAAAGATAAAAAACAACTTTTCAGATTTAATAAATAACTAATGTATTCGATTCATACATAATTAGTTAGATACATTAGTTATTCAATGAAGGTAGAAAATTGTTCCGAGGAGCCATGTTTATAAATATGAAATTTAATTGAGTTTAACATAAGGTTAGATGATCCATGTTAGGTGAGGTTGCGTGAGAATGTTGAAAATGTATGTAATGACAGAAAAAACGATTAACTTGTTTTTGCTTTGCTTGCTTCTTGGGCAAATCGTAGTTCACTTCACTCACAAAGCGAATATAGGGAGCATCTTTTGGAAAGTGGTGCTAATTCCCGTTTGTCGAACTGTTGTTCATCAATCTCTAGACGATCTGATTCTCTCTTTGAATGTTTTTTGAATCTTTTGGTCGATATTCCATAGGAGAGATTGTTTGGACTTAGCTATCATGAATGTAGGGTCCCTTAACCCTATATTTATTCATTTTTATAATACTATTTTTTGGCTTTAATGTATTTGAACTTGAGCTAGCCTTTTTCTTTTTGGTGTAGTTTCCATCTTTGACCCATTGAAATGTGTTGTTGTCTAGTGGACTAGACGCATAACAAGCCAAGTAAGAAACCAAGAGAGTGTTGCTTTGATCATTGCAGGGTATACCTTTATCTCTTTAGCTTTTTCTTCTTAATATTGTGATCCAAATTTCAGGATTCATCTTGTTTGTTATACGGCTAATACTGTTGCCCTCGTCATCAACTACTCCTAAAAAGCATTCAGGTTGGATTTGGAGCATGAGGATACTATCATGACAATTCACCAATTACTTGGCTTTGTTTTACAATCACGTGATTCCCTCGGTACGGCATCAAGCAAGCTGGTATAGCTCCGGACACGGTTTAGGTGTGAAAAATACTATTGTTATTTTGTGAACCTATGAGGTATAATTTGTTGTGGTAGTTCATAGTCATTTTGACAATCTCGTTTCTCATCCAACATGCACATAATAAGTAAAGACTTCAAATTCAGTAACAAATTAAATGGTTAATTTCACTAAACATGTTAACACAATTTAGTGGATGGTGTTGGAAAGTTTAGAGGAGCGTTGGGGGCAACTCTGGGTCAATGCTTCATAATCACAAGAGACTGAGATACCAAATCTAATTAAAACATTAAGACATTATGTTTATATGTGGTCTCCCTTATACATCGAACATTTCACTCATTCATATGCAACATAAGATTTGACCGTTCACGGTTGAACCCAACAATTATTGTTGGTGGTTGAAAATAAACATATTGAAACTCTTCCACATTGCTTAGAATGATAGATTTTGGTTATGTCCACAAATAGGGATTCTTTATATGCTTTGCGGTTGCAACATTGTTTGATATTTCACGTCAGAAACGAAAAGTGGTTTTGAAAGTGTTGAATGAAAAGTTCCGTTGTGAAGTTCAAGCTAAATTAAATTGATGGAAGAATCAATTTTAACAAAAAAAAAAAACAAAGATTAATGATTATTTTTTTTAGGAAATTAATGATTTTTATTATTAGTTTTTTTTTTAAAAAAATATCTAATATGTTGAATAAAAAAACTATTCAATATCTAATACATTCTATTGCTAGTGTAAATTGGGTATCCTCTACGCGCAACTGCGGAGACTAATGCCTCGAGCATTATGAGATCCGAATGGACGACAAGCTCCCCCTAAGAGTTTTAACGATGTTGCATGCTTAAAGCTGAATTCGAACTCAAAACATTATTTAATATATTCTATTGCTTCAACCATAAAATTCAACAAATTTTATAATTTTCTTTAAGGTTATCCGATTGAATTTAAAAAATGGATTGATAATAATTTTTTAGGTCTTGTTAACGAGTGTCCCTGAGGCACTCTGGCACTCTTTAAGGATTCTAAAAGAATAAATTATTTCATATAAAAGTCAAATATTTCAATTTCCAATACATTGATTACACATATTTTTTTAAAAAATTGTCATTTAAAGGTCTTAAAGAATGCCCCGAAAACACTAGTTAACGTTTCCCTAATTTTTTATATCAAATAAATGGATCAAATCCAATCTATTAGTTTTTAGTTTCTTTCGAAGAGTTGTGTCACAACCTTAAGTATCGTATATAATTTGGGACCAAGTGAGTAACTCTGTTGAGTTTACCATTAGGTATACTTAGAGGAGTTTTGCCTGACATTTGAAATATACTAGTCAAGTGGTTCTCCTATCTAAGTGACTAATATTTTGAGTTGAAATTCCCCCTTTAGACTTGTCCTTTCCAATAATGTGTTCTAATTGTGATGGATGTTTTTATTTGATTATTTATTAACTGTGAAGTCCCGATACTTCAAAATAGATGACGTATCGTATCCCCTGCGTATCTTGCACCGATACATGTCTGATACTTTCCGATACGTATCAGAAGAGTATCCGAAGATTAATTTTTTTTTTTATTTTAAAAATAATTATTCGATACTCCCCAATACGTATTAGAAGAGTATCCGATAATTATCCAGTATTGATACCTGCCCCGATATTTTCCAATTAATGTTAACTAAAATAACTTAATTCTTGAGTACTGATGTGTTCTTTTTTGGATATAGTGCTTCTTTTTTGGATCGATAAAGTATAACACTAACATATATAGTATAGCACTGATGGTGCTCTTTTTGGGATATATTGTGTATGTAATTGACTAATCATCACTCTCTTAATGTCAATATTATTTATATTTATGTTGATGTGCTATGAGCCTATCAATATTATTTATATTTATGTTGATGTGCTATGAGCCTATGACTGATTGTTAATATATTTGCATATTAAAAAAATGGTTATAATTATATAATCTTTTTTATTAACGTATCATAGCCGTATCGTATCTGTATCCCAGCCGTATCGTATCTTGATTTTTGAAATTTTTCTGTATCGGTGCAGTATCGTATCTGTATCGTATCTTGTATCCGGGCTTCATTTATGAACTGTACATGAGTTCTTTACTTTTAGTAGAAATTTTTGGTATTTGACTCCGCATGTTGTTAATTGGTAGTTTTTTTTCTTTTCTCAAAGCTTCGACCCACTTGTATTAAAAAAAAATCTACATAAAATTGATCACATAAAATGCGAGAATTGTAAATTGAATAGTTAAATTGATCACATAAAATGCGATAATTGTAAATTGAATAGTTATCTGATCTAAATGACTAATTTTTTGATTTAATCTTGAGTTAAACTCTCAATTCAAACATATATTCCTAACATTTTGTCGAGGTCTCGGGGAGTCCAAGAGAACATCAAGAGCAACAATTGACCAATACTTCAAGACCACAAGAGAGGGAGATGTTATATATGCACCTCTCGGGGAGTCACATCTCTTATATGTCCACCATTATATCCATTCACTCACATGCCATGCAAGACTTAATTTGAGACTTAAAACCCAACAATCTCCCCCTCAGGTGTGAGTTCTCACCTCCTATACTTGATCCAAACATCGGGATCTCACTCCCGTTTCTACACCAAGTTCAACCAAAGCCCTAATAGCAGAGTTTGGGAAAAATCGACATAGTGAAAATAAAGGAACACAACCAAGTTACATGAATATAACATGGAAACCGATGAAAAAACCATAATCATTGCCTAATGACAATCAGAGAATAAAATTATATTCAAATTTGTACAACATATAGACTAATCCCAAACACCCACCAACCCTAGTACTCTCTCACTCTTCGGAGAAAATAATTAACTACATTTCACAAATTCTAAGACAAGAGTATAAGAGAAAAGAAAATGTCAAATACAAGTTTAAAGTGTTTTCGACTGGTACATCTTGTAACGAAGAACTACAGTCCATATATATAACTCTTATCTCCATGTTCCTTACAATTCTAAGAAATGTGAAATTATTTTAACATGTTTTTTTAACCAATACCAACAGTCTTCACCTTGATTCAAAACGATACATTTGTTTCTATTGTCGACACCAACAATTATAGTTTAAAAGAGCAATCAAACTCTACAAAGAATGTTGACGCTTGAAGTTAAATCACTCTAAGAATTTCCACATGTCAAAAATCAGATTGAAAACTTACGGTACAATTTTCATGTTGGCAGGAAACTCTTCAACACATCATTGATTTGAAAACTCCACAGGGGCAAAGTTATTGTAGCAACCAAATATAACATATTTTAAGTTCATATCTCAAGACTAAATCAAAAGTTCTAATGCTAATCTTGATGGGGAGTACAAGAGTGTGTTGGGAGTAACAATAGGTTAGTCCTCTAGGACCACGAAAGAGGGAGACGACCCATCTCTATCCAAAACTTTAAGCCATCTGATATATAAATCATATTTTTGTTTTATACATCTAACATTTTATCTATTCATAGATGATATAAGACTTAATCAATCACATTCAAAATCCAACATATTTACATTTACACTTAAGGTGAAATACAAAAGTGAGAAGAATGGGTGTTATGAACTTTCTCTTACTAACACCCTCTCTAACACTTATGTGACTCTCTTATTGTATGAAATTCATATTGATATCATACTTTGGAGGTGTTAATGTGTTTGGAGGGTGTGTGTCCGTTGCGATGAGCCTTTTTCCTTTGGATTTGCTTGTTGTTTGCACCAATCGTATATCATGTCTATTGTCTTACTTATTGTGTGCTGGTGTCCGGTGGGCCGGTTATTTTTGCTTTGAGATCAGGAGCTGATGTCAAGCTACAATCCTGTTTGACTTGATATGGTGTTCTCTGGTGTACCGGGGGTGAGGGGTGCCCTGCTGATTTGGTTCTAAAGTCTGGGAGTCAGCTTTTTGATTCGAGATCAGGAGTCAGCTTTTTGGCTTTAGTTGGTTTTTGGGCTTTTGTTTTGTGCTCTTTCGATGGATCGGAGGTCGAGAGGTTCTAGAAGCTGCATGTTCATTCGGTTAGGAGCTTTTCATATGTGGCTCAGCTTGGGTGTTGAAGTCTGGGAGTTTTATTTTAAGAGGTGTTCTTTAGGGGTGAGTAGTGACGATGAGTGGCTGTGGATACTGTGTTTACAGTGTATTGTTTCTATTTAGGTGTCCGTCTTAGTTGGTGTTATGTTTTTGTGGGTTTATCTTCAGGTGCTTTGTTTGGTGGTTATGGTGTACCGTCTATATATGGCACCATTTGTATCTTGTTTCGTCCATATCTTGCGTCTTGCGGGAATGACGTTTAATAATATTTGCTAATTTAAAAAAAGATATCATACTTTGATAATGATTCTCACATAAAATGGTGAGACTTACCTGAATTCTATTCAATAAAAGAGTGAATATTAGATAACATGTTAAAAAGAAAATGTTTTTAGCATTTATCAAAGTGAGGATACGATGCATTAAGAATTAGGAATATGAAAGTTCTGGCAATTAATGAAGGCATTGGATTACCAAAGACCGCAGGTAGAGAAGTGTATGTTTAGCATTAATATTGGGATTAGAGCGAGGTTAATTGAGGAGAGAAGAGAAGGAGGCATGAGAATATCACAAAAAAGAGAAGAGAGGAAAAGGGAAGTAGTACCACTAGCAGTAGTAGTATTCCATTTTCTTTGGGGCAGAGAGATACGGATACAGAGTTTATGAATAGAATTGGATTTAGTAAAGCTAAATAAAAGCCTCGTGATCGAAGAAGGCAGATCCTGGAAGACTGTTCCCTCTGTCACGTGCCCACTTTTGACTACCCAATCAATCTCACTCATCCTCTCTTCCTTCCTTTTCCTATGTTATACCCTCTCTCACTCTTCTTCTTCTCCTCCTATAAATTCAAACCATTTGATACAACATTGCAACATATTATTGTCACACTCATTCATCACCAATGATGCATCATTGTTGTAGTAGCTCTCAACAAGGTCACATAATGGGAGGAACATGCACATGTGGTATGTTTCATCCTCAAACAAATTCTAACTACTCCTTGCTTTACTCTAACTACCAACAACATGATCATTACGATTTTGACCCTTACTCTTACACTACTCCATCTTCTTCTTCTTCTGTTGATTGCACACTCTCCCTTGCTACCCCTTCCACACGTTTATCTGAAGACCAAGATAAACGAAACCGTCGCTCTTCTCTTGCTAATTTTTTCTGTACCAAATCTTCAAACACTAAACATAATTCTCAATCTCAATCCAAGTCAAACAAAGGAAACAATATTGGTAGTAACTCTAACAATGATTCTCTTCTTGCTCGTCGTTGTGCTAGCTGTGATACCACTTCTACACCCCTTTGGAGGAATGGTCCTCGTGGCCCAAAGGTAAAAATACATTACCATCTTTGTCTCAATGTTTAAAATATATGAGCCGAGATCGGGTAGTAGACTATAAATGTTCAACAAAGATCATTTATAGTCTACTAGGTCTCGGTTCAGTATTAAGAGTCTGACTTTGATAGTGGAAGACAAGATTTTATAGAGTACGAGACAATGTCATTGTCACCACTATTTATAATAATTTTTTGTTTCTTGATGTTATCTTTTATTTTTTATCTTCTTTTAAGAATGTTTTGTAATAATGGTTGAATTGAATTTGCAGTCATTATGCAATGCTTGTGGGATTAGATACAAGAAGGAAGAGAGAAGAGCGAACGTCGCGGTTGCCACGACAGCCGTGACTAACAGCGGCATAATGGAGTCAGGAAACTTCTACAACAACAACAATTCATGGTACTCATCACAACCACAGAGTCAAATGTATGGCAATGAGCTACGTTTCATGGATGATTCAGATGTAGAATCAGAAAATGGCATTCCTAATTTCCTTTCTTGGAGACTAAACACAAGTCTTGTTCACGATTACACAAGATGAAGCATTGGAATTAGAAGTTATGATGATGATGATGATATAAGCTTAATATTCCTACGTTAATACTAGAACAGAAAGAAGACAAAAAATGATGATGTAGATGTAGGTGTACGACAATGTTTTACGATGTAGATGTTTTTGATTGTGATGGTTATGGTCTCGTCAACGGTTTATTTTACTTTTTTGACCTTTTTCTTTTTCATCTTGTTCTTTTCTTTTCTCTCTCTGTCTTGCTTAAGAATATGGAGAGAGAATCGGATAATTCTATTCTATATATGTTCTTAACTTCAATTAGTTTTTTTTTTTTTTTTTTTTTTTTTTTTTTTTTTTTTTTTTTTTTTTTTTTTTTTTTTTTTTTTCATTTGTTTTTTTTTTTTTTTTTTATGTAATATTTTTTGTTTGTTTGTTCTCTGTCTTTAATCAACTTTTTCTTTTCAGTCACTTGGTAATCTCAACTCAACCTTTTTGTTCCTTCACTTTTCCTATTGATAGTACTATTTTAGATTGGCGATGACCATATATGAAATATCACATGTGGACCCTTTGATACTTTTGATTTGGTGCAAGGGAACCCAAAGTCGAGTTTGGAACTTGATTGTTTGTTGCTTTAACCATTTTTTTTAAGATTACTATATATGTTAAATCAGTATAGTTAGAACTTAGAACAGTGGTCATTGATGTTGAGAATTAAATTAAATCAATTATGAAATGCTAATATTAGTAGTAGTTGATTAGAGTTACATTTCCACATAACATAGACTCATGAACTTACACGACCAAAAAAAGAGACTCATGAATTTCATATACTAGTGTATAGCTTCATATACTATTACCGTGAAAAATACATTTTCAGGAAATAGACAGTGTCACAGTGAAACTGAGTGAAGTTGTAGGATCACTGTTCTCTCTCATGCGGACACCGTGCGGTTCAGAACAGTAAGATTGAGATGTCTTTTTAGTTTTACTGCATCGAATCAAACCGTCCAGTGACGCCAGCTGCTGGGAATTGAACCAAAATAAATTCTCTTTTTTCATCGTCATGCCAACAATCATTAGAGGTTCCTTTAAAAAAGAAAAATTAGTATGAAGGTTATATCAAACTGCAAATTTTTATTAGGAAATAAGTTAAAAATTTGCGTTGATTAAGAAATACAGTACATACTAATTTATTAGAAAAACAAACAAAAAAAGTACTTATATTTTTAAAGTGGGTTTTACTGATTACACTTGCTAAAATATTAGTAGCCGTAAATTACCAAGTTACACCCATTTTATTTACAAATTTTCAGTCACTGTGCTAATTTAGACCAAATCATTTCTTTTTCATTTTTAACCTCGGATATTGAAGTAACAGGTATATTAGTCTTGGTGGTAGGGTAGTCATTCTTAACTCGGTTATGAACAGTATTTTTTATCTTTTATCTCTCGTTCATGAAGATATTCGTTAAGGTGTGAAAATATATCGTTCAATTGCAAAGGTGTTTTCTCTGGGGTGGCCTAAAATGGGACAAGAAAATCTCATTGACTAGGTGGTGTGATGTTTGCATGCCGAATGAGAGAAGAGAACTTGGGATTAAGGGGTTGTCTCTCTTTAATTTGGCTTTCCTAAGTTAGTGGAGGTGGAGGATCTTTTGGATATTCCAAACTTGTGTGGGATGTCCTCATTGCGAGACTTGTGTTCCAACCACCGAGACCTTCCTCAGAAGTCAGCAGTAGGGTTCCTGGTTGGTCTCCATCTGGTAGGAAGTTAGAGGAAAATATGTGGATCTGGAGTCTTGCATAGAGTACATGACTCATCATTTGGGAGAAGGATTTGGTTCCACCTATGTAAAATCTCCATAAAACAAAGTTTATCTTTCCTTATAATAAAGTTGCTTGAAGTGAGGCCACGTCCTAGTAGAGTTTTCTTGGTTATTTCAGCTTATAATGTTTTTGTAGAGACCTTCCTACGGGTGTTGGTCTCCCGGACATGAGCTCCTTATTCTAACTAATGTTTAGAAAAATTGGACATCTAGTTATTGCCTTCTATTGACAGATACTATTGGATAGGGTCTATACTTGTCTCAATCTTTTTTAATGCAGAGTTATAACATATCCTAATGGGACAATTTATATATTTTGTGGTTCTTCATCTATTTTTGAATTGTCATTTTCCCTCCAAGTGTGGTACACAGTTTTTTGGTGGTTAATATGGGAGTTAGCTATGCTACCAAACTCATTTTGTAGAAACATGTTAATCCTGCATCCTAAGATGATTGATGAGGTTGACAATAGAAGCACCAGGATGAAAAGGAAACACCTCTTCATTACGAGGTAACAAATACAGCTAAGTCGGTTTCCAAATAAATAAAATTAGGCTTAAATATCTGTCTAATCCCTGTAAATAAGCCTCAGTTGAATTTTAGTCTATGTACTTACTAATCCTTCCAATTTGTCACTGCAAGTATTAATCATTTGAATTTTCGTCCTAATCTCGTTTGATTACTGACGTGGAATGTCATTAGTGGATGAGTCAGTAAATATAATGTAAATTGACCTTTATACCCTTATTGTTTTCAGACATGTGCAAAATTACCAACTTACCCATATCTTCTTCCCTCATTCTCCTTCTCTTCTTCTCTCCCTCCCTGTCCCTATCCTTCCGTTTCACCACCAGCACCCACCCACTCCCTCTCCTTCAGTTTCTCCCACCGCCGTGTCGGAGAAACACAAAGCAGTAGTAATACTAACTCACAGATCTAATTTTATACATAAAAGTTGAGGTGCAAACAAACCACAAATACAACACCCAAACATGAAGGCTCAACACAAAGCAGGCGTGTTTGTTTCCAGAAACTGGTGTTGTTGTTGCGAATCGGAATTTAGTATTTTTTAGTTTCAGTTGAATTTTAGCTTTAACAATGGCAGACTACTAGCTTGGTGGTGTATGCATAATATAAGAGTAAGCTAAGATAAATTCAAAGTAAAAGGATTGCAAATGTGATAGCTTGCTGTAAAAACTCAAAGTGAGAGGTGTTATAGGTGGAGTTAGTATGCAAGGATCCAGAATTGATTGAAATTGTGAAGCAAGAGCTTGGTCTAATGTGGTGTGGTCTGGTACCACAATTTCTCAGTGTAGTCGGATCGGTTTTGGCACAGTCTGTTTTGCAATAACTGTTGTGAGCATGAAAATGTGGTGTGGTCTGTTGTAATTTCGTATATTTCTGTTGAACCAGTTCGCCTATTTGTCCTCTGAATCAGGTTGCTAGAGTTCATGTTGCTATGTTGGAAGCAACCTGCATAATTATGCACGTGGGGTCGCTTTTTATTGTTTAGATTTTGTGGTAGTAAGAGACTTCTTTTTACAGTTTTTTCAGCGAATCGCGCAGTCACTTCATACAACAACCATTTACGCATTCCGTGTTCCTCCGCCTCTTGCATTTCTACGCCGTTATCGCCCTCAATCCGTAACTTCCACACGATGCTTTCACAGACACCTTGTCGTACGCGTTGCGTTTTGAGCTCCGCTGCTTCTTTTAGTTCTTCAGCTGGCGGTGGTAATGGAGGTGCTGGAGTTGGAAATGGAGAAGGAGGTGGTGGTAGAGGTTCTGGTGGTGCGGCTGGAGATGGTAGTGTAAAATTGGTTGGAGATGCGGCGCAAGAGGTCTCGCCGGAGCAATTTAAGATAAATAGATTTGAGTTCAATAAGATTTAAGAGATTAGGGATTTGACTAGAGTTTTGGAGAAGAAGGCAGGGGTAATTTTGGAGGGTGGTGGTGAAACGGAAGGAGAACGAGGGAAGAAGAGAAGGAGAATGAGGAAAGAAGGCAGGGGTAATTTTGACATTTCACGTTTGTCTTTGTTGACTCATAATAGCCTTTTACCAATCATCTTGTGCCACGTCACTTCTATGTGACTAATGACATGCCACGTCAGTAATCAAACGAGATTAGGACGAAAATTCAAATGATTAATATTTGCAGTGGCAAATTGGGAAGATTTGTAAGTACGAGGACAAAAAATTCAACTGAGGCCTATTTGCAGGGACTAGACACATATTTAAACCATAAAATTATAATCTTTGTGATAAGTGTCAGAAAACAGTTAAATATACTATATATTTTAGGCACTTTGATTACTTGATTCACAAGTTATCTAGTAAAAAGCTCACAAATATGGAAGAATCATTCATTTATGTTTTTTACATCTAATGCCAACGTTTTGTGTAGGAAAATGCATGCCTGGACACCTTAGAAGCAAGGAAACATGAAGAAATGCAAAGGTCAACTGGCCACAATGAGTGAAAGGTGAGTTCAGTGCGAGTTATAGGCAGAGTATCAGAGGCAACTCGCCTCCCATGCGCCATGGCGAGTGGAGGGCAAGCACAACTTGCCATGGCAAGCATATTTACTCGCGAGGCGAGTTAAGGCGGCCTAACCCCTCAGAGTTGACGTGGCAGAAACCCACTGGGGAAGAAAGCTCAACTCGCCATGGCGAGTCGAGTCAGAGAAAAAAAAGTATAAAAGGCCTTTCATTCACATCAGAAAAAAAAGATATCATATCATATCATACCATATTATTAGAGGCCACTTTAGGAGAGAAATAAGGGAAAGACCAGAGAGACTCTAAAGAGCAAGGAGCACAAGGATTGAAGGAAGACACAAGATCATTGAGACATCATGGCTTGATTCCATTCCATCTCTTCTTTTCTCCTTGTAAGGTTACCATGACAATGAGTAACTAAACTCTTTT
>Ga0228710_1005274_pt1 | contig 20129 bp, 12 predicted proteins | sample MedpolnodulmetaG_FD_177995 | JGI IMG/M metagenome (GOLD analysis project Ga0228710, IMG submission 177995) | Root nodule microbial communities from Medicago polymorpha collected in Santa Monica, California, United States - pink nodules | ecosystem: Host-associated > Plants > Roots > Nodule... | reverse complement strand
TTAAACTCTTTTAATTTTTTTTTTTTTTTTTTTTTTTTTTTTTGGTAAAATATACTACTCTTTTTAACTCACATAAACAAAATCATCTAAAAAAAAGTAATTTTCTTTGTATATTTTTTGACTAAATATTAAACTTCAAAGTAAAATGAAAACAATATTGTTGATTGCAATTTACACCTAATATTTCCTACTAACAAAATAAGATAGTAAGATACAAAAGGTAGGTGAGGATATTTTGGTCCATGAAAATTTCCCTCGTGTTTAAAGTTTGGCAACCCACATGAGCAGATTCTCATTCTACTTATAACACAGGTGTTCCAACCTTGAAGTTTGTAATTCATATAACACTTGTGTTTTTTAGTTCTCCAACTTCTATGCTCTCCCCACACTATTTAATACAAACACACAGGAATCAGACACAGAGAGAGCGAGGTTTCGCTGTTTGTGTGGTCACTTGCATTTCATTATTTTATTAGTAGTCCTTTTGCATCTGAATCTCATCTCAGTATACCAATTGTCACACTATATATAAATAAAAAAGGAGAGAGACACACACAAGATTCTCCAATATACATACCATTGGTTAAAACCTTAGACACCATTGTCGGAGCTTGATCATATTGTTATTTCATCTGTGCATGTTCTGTTCTTTTGGGGAGATACTTCTGTTCTGTTACATTCGTTCATTTCTTGCCTCCTTCTCAGTCTCATCAGGGTATGTATGTACATGTGTATATATACATGCATTCATTCATTTCCATATTCTTTATTTTTTTTAGCCCTGCTTATGATCAGATTTGCTATATCTTACATCTCTCATGTTCCACACACTTTTCTTCCTTTCATCTTTAAGTTTGATTTCTTACACTATTATTTAAAAATTAAAATTAAAAGAATAACTAAACTATAATCTGCTTAAATATGAAGTTTTTATTGGTAACTTCTCAAAAGTCAGTTTTCATGAATGATTTTACAATTGTAGCAAAAAATAAATAAATGATTTTAAAAAATAATGATTTTTAGGGTCATGCGACTAGTCCTTCCCTTTGGAGAGATAGTTAATAAAAAAAAAAAAGATAAATTTTGCATTGAAAATACATTTTCTACACTTTTAAGTATTTGGTTACATAAGTTTTAAGAAATATTTAGGCTAAATTACACCGTATGTCCTTTGAGTTATTTAATTGAAACAAATTGTTTCTTTAAGTTTTTTTTCGTACCATTTACGTCAAGTTATTTAATTGTAACAGGTTAGTACTTTAAGTATTTTTCGTAAAGCTTAGGTTTTTAAGTTATTTAATTGTAACTTTTAGGTCCCAAATAACTTATATTTTTAAGATCTAAAATACCCTAAATTGTTACTGTTAAATAATTTAAAGAACCTAATTAATACTTAAAAAGCTTAAAGGACCAACCTGTTACAATTAATCAACATAAATTACTTAAGTGATAGGAGAAAACTTAAAGAAACAATTTATTACAATTGAATAACTTAAACAACCTCTGATTAGGTTAATTTTTACTATGCTTCTTTCCTTAGCATTTTTCTTATTTTTATTACGATAAAGTAAACAAATTACATCATATTTTTTTTTAATCCTTTTTTTAAACTATTGAATATAATTTCTTTTAATATATAACAAACGGGTCATTCACCCTTCCGTGTATAACATGGTTTTTTAAACTTGGATAACCTTGCACAAGATAAGCACCTTGATTTGTTCACTTTTTTTCTTTTCTAAATATTTTGGTCATGACTTTTTTTACTAACTACCATTTTCATTTATTTTATGGATGTACCTCGATGTAATTTTTCTCTCACCAAATAGAAAAGTTTGACTCTTTATTGGGTAAAAGGTTGCACAGTTAGATTTTATTTTTTTATTATTATAATTATTTGTTTGTGATTTAATCAATTTTCAGATTACTTATTCTTTAGATAACTTGTTTTTATGGAATTTTTTAAATATATTTTCTAAAGTGAGAGAGATCAAGTTACCACGATACAGTAGTCAGATATTATCACACTATTAATATTCACCTATTTTTGTTTGATGTTTTTTTATTATTAAATTCACCGTTGAATTAAAATTTTATACGGATTATCTGTAGATATTTTTATTATCTAAATCAAATCGTTTAGTAAAAGCGGAAAAACATTAATCTCGATGTATTCAAATGACATTATTCTAGGATAGTTTTTGGATTTATGTAAAATTTATAAAAGTTATCTATATGATAGTAATTTTTTAATCTACCAGTGAGACCTTGTTGTATTATGAAAAGAATATAGTATGATTGGAATATTATGTTGGAAATTCCAAGGTCCTCCTTACTCTTTAGTTTATGCTATTTTTGGTTTGTTTGGTACGATATTTTGGTTCCACTGTTTGGTAGAATTTAATACTAGTGCTTTTGAAATTGGAACAAGTCTTTTTTCCTTCCTAACATATCGGTTTAAAGTTAGATCTCTTAAATATGCGACAATTCCGAGAAAAATAATGCACAACCTTAGACGTAACCTCTACTAACTAAATTAATGAAGGAACAAAGAATGTGACATGTTTTTCCTCCTCTTTGATAGATCGATAATTTCACCATGTATACACAAGGTACACTATTTACCTCTTATAGAGTTCAACAAGCTTTGCATTTTTTTCCTAACTAATTAAGAACTCAATGTCCATCTATCATCTATGTCCATCTGATCCAAGTTAATGTCTTAACCTAACTATGTCCTAAACTTTGGAGGTACACACACAAAACAAAGATGTTTTTGTTTTATATAGTATAGGAGTTTAACTATGACATGTTTTTGACATCTTTAAGAAAGCTATCGTTAATAACAAGAAACTAAATACATAGTTCTTGTAACAGTTTTCTTATAAAATCCATATTCACATGTTAGACTTGTTTCAGGCACCAAAACAACAAAACTTAAAATGTTTGAAGCTTTGTGGTCTGATATGAAGTTTTTAATTCACAGAAATACAATATAGTGGAGGATCTTGCTGACTTGCACAACAATCAAAAGCTATGGCTTACACAGCAGTTGGCATGCCTACCTCTCCAACAACCTCTTCAACTAAGGACATTACAAAAGAACGTTATGGTCTTCGCCGCTCGCGTTCCAGCATAGACCTATGTAGACGTTCCATTATGCAGAGGTCTTATTCTGACAGCTATCTATGTTGCTCCTTCAACCGTATACAAGCCATATCTGTGCAACCTAAACTTAAGGACAACGGTTCAACGGGAACTTCTCCATTTCAATTTTCAGGTTCCATTCTCCCAAATTCTTTGCGCTCGTTCTTATTTGACCAACAAACCGGCAAGGATATGAATAAAAGGGAGAAGGATGTAAATATTGAGGAAAACATGGAGGAAACTAGTAACGAAGAGAGAATAAATAGAGCTAATTGGATAGAGAGGCTTGTGGAAATTAAGAAACATTGGAGAAACAGGTTACCGAAAGAAAGCGTTGATATGGACTCGATGTGCAACGATAATACATCTGGTGAATGTGATTGTGACGATGACAGTATCTGTATGGCGGATTATGACGATGAAGAAGAAGATGGGCAAGAAGTGACATATGATCGTGATTCGTTCTCAAAATTTCTTGTGCAAGTGTCATTGTCTGATACCAAACTTTACTCTCAGCTAGCTTTCCTGTGCAACATGGCTTACGTAATACCCCAAATCAAGGTAAGCACAAATATTTGCATATTTACTCAATGAGATTTCATATATATTTCTAGATTTCCTTTTCCATATATATATCAAAAGATAAACATGAACATACAGCTCTTTCTTTCCGACCAATTTGCAGGCTCAGGAGTTGAGGAGATACTATAGCCTTCAGTTTATAACATCTTCTTTAGAGAAGAAAGCTGCAGTGGCCAGGTTAAAAGCAAAACTTACTCAAGACTCACCATGCGTTCCTATAGATGACTCAGTTGTCTCTCAAGACAGCTTAGAGGAAGGAAAAGATAAGGAACAGAAGCCTCAAATTCGACTAGCTTATGACATTGCTGCCTCAGCTGCCTCCTATGTTCAACTGCGAGCTAAGAACCTTTTGACCCTTGCTGCTAAGTCACAACAGAGTGAAAATGAAGAATCTAATGGAAGAAAGGATTCTCCGGAACAGGAAGCAGAAGGCACTTCACGAGATTATAAATCAGAGGTTGCAGCTTATATGGTGGCGTCAACCGTGACTTCTGTGGTTGCATCTGGCGAGAGGGAAAGGCAGGAAGCAGCGACAAGCCTTCAGTCACTTAATTCCTCACCTTGTGAATGGTTTGTTTGTGATGATTTCAGTAATTACACTCGATGCTTTGTAATTCAGGTAATTCCTTAGCTAATATTTGGTACTTAGTAGTTGTAACATCAGGCTATATAATATTGGTGAAATTTGACAAATGTTTTTGTTTCATGTTGTTGCAGGGTTCAGACTCCTTAGCATCTTGGCAAGCAAACCTCTTCTTTGAGCCTACTAAATTTGAGGTAAGAACTAAGAACAATATTTATGGAATGGATAGACAGGCCTTTCATTGTTGTGTTGCCGGAACAAATGATAAGAAAAAACACCATAGCACTAATAATCTATTCTCTTATAGAACACAGACGTACTTGTTCATAGAGGAATTTATGAAGCTGCAAAAGGAATATATGAGCAATTTATGCCGGAAATAATGGACCATTTGAAGAGACACGGGGATCGCGCAAAGCTTCAATTCACTGGACATTCCCTTGGGGGCAGTCTCTCTCTTTTGGTTCATTTGATGCTACTGACTAGGAAAGTTGTCAGTCCCTCAACACTTAAACCAGTAGTGACTTTTGGCTCACCATTTGTATTCTGCGGAGGCCAAAAATTAATCGAGGAACTAGGCGTGGATGAGAGCCAAATCCACTGTGTAATGATGCATAGAGATATTGTTCCCAGGGCCTTCTCTTGTAATTATCCTGACCATGTAGCTGTTATCCTTAAGCGTTTAAACCACAATTTTCGGTCACATCCTTGCTTGACAAAAAATGTAAGCATTTTTATTTGTTTTATCATTATATTCATGACTTAATTCATACTGAAGTCACTCAGATTAAAATTATGTTTGACTACTAATGTGTTAATTTTCTTCTCATGACCATTTAATTTACTTCGGATATTTTCAGAAGCTACTGTACTCACCACTGGGAAAAATATTCATTATCCAACCAGATGAGATGACATCGCCTCCGCATCCTTTACTCCCTTCAGAAAGTGCCTTCTATGAGCTTGATAGTACTACATGTGGATACTCTCCAAGAGTTCTCAGCTCCTTTCTCAATCAACCACACCCTATTGAAACACTAAGTGATCCAAAAGCATATGGAGCAGAAGGCACAATTCTAAGGGACCATGACTCAAGCAACTACCTTAAAGCTGTCAACCGAATCCTAAGACAACATTCGAAGACGCTTGTTCGCAGAGTAAGAAAGCAAAGGATTGATGAGCTGTGGCCACTGCTCACCTCACCATCTCCACACTCATGGAGCCATGAACAGAACATGGAGAGATGCATTTTGAAGACAAATAAGATAACAACAGGGGTCTAAAAGGCCTCCTTTTTAGGTTCCTATAGAACATCTAGATAAAATTAAATTATGAAATTAACTAGGACAGTAAATCATTTTTCATTTGACCAACATTGTACATTGTATACATGTCAATAACTCCAACAGAATAAAAGGTACCTACTGATTCTTCATGAATGATAAAATTTTACAATAGTATCAAGTTCTTCTTTTATGACAATTAGCCAATATTATCCAATAGCATCAAGTTCTTCATTCAGGAAGACACAATAGTATCTTCCGAAATTAGCCAATTTACATGCTAATTTTTCAAGTTTTTCTTTTACGACAGGATCATTGTTCAGCACGTAAATGCTCTGAACCATACGAGGTCTTTCCCGAAGCATGTGATCTTTTGCTTGACGAACCTCCCTTTCATTCGAAACAATGTACTGCGAAAAACCATAGTTATTACCGTCGGCATTTGCTGCAGCTAGATACGTCTGCAGAGCGGTTTGCTGAGCCGCTTCCCGAGAGGCTTCCAGTGCTGCTTCCCGAGCTGCATGCCCAGCATTGCGAGCATTACGCGTGGTGGGATCATTGTAATCACTGAATATAGACATGTTCTGCAATAAAGCTTAATGTCATTTCACATCCACACAAAAAAAGTTGAAAAAATAAGAATTATTTCAATACAACAATAAGCATTGAATGAATGGTTAGAGGACAAGAAAATTTACAAGACTGCTAAGCAAGTAATATAACCAAATTAAATAGAACATACCAAGAAGCAATCAATGATATGAATCGAGAGAAAGTAACTTCTGTCTTGCTATATTGTTTAAAGAATCCACCAAGATTCTCAAATGGCTTCCTGATTTAGAGTATTGTGCAGAATTAAAATCAAAGAATGCAAAACAATGAGTTCGAGATTTGCAAAAACACACAAGTTTGGTACCAAGATAAATGGAGTACAAGAATGAACCTAAAGAGCTTTAATCCTCTTGAGTTTTTCCTCACTCTTCCCAAACCCCTTGTGTCCCCGTGTTTTCCTATTTTCTAAAACGATGAACTTACTCTAAACAGTATTTCAAACAACATTAAGCATTGGATGATTGATTAGAGGTACAAGTGAATTAATTTACAAGACTGTTGAGCAAGTAATATTACCAAATTAAATAGAACATACCAACAAGAAATGGATGATATGAACTTCTGACTTGCTTTGTTGTTCAAAGAATCCACCAAGAATCTCAAAATATAGAGTATTGTGCAGAATTCAATATCAAAGAATGCAAAACAAAGAATTTGAGATTTGGAAAAATACACAAGTTTGGTACCCAAGATAGATGGAGTATAAGAATGAACCTAAAGAGCTTTAATCCTCTTGAGTTTTTCCTGACTCTATCCAAACCCCTTGTGTCCCCGTGTTTTCCTAATATCTCAAATGATGAACTTCATTCCAAAGTGAAACCGTGCATGGCTACTGCATATATTAGTTGTCTTGACAAACACTTAACACAACTAACTCAATTAGTTGTTACAAACTTGACACAAAACGGTTACAAGGGCTAACTGTGAATCCCACTAAGGTAGCTAATTCATATCATGGAAAAAATATAATAAAAAAATTAATAAAAGAAAAACAAAAACAATAAAATATAACTACAACTACAACTTTGTGCTACAATAATAGAGAAAGAAAAGAGAAAAAAAACGGCCCTGTGCAGCCTCAAATTTAAAAAACTTACCTTTTTGAAGCATGTGAACTCCGTTATTTTTTAAGGTCAACTTAGTTTCTGATGCTGTACCTTTTTATTGACCGAATCTAGCTTGCATTGTTTAACAGGAATGATCAAGAACCATAAGCAAAAACAAAATTCACAGTCTGTGGTGTCAATAACTACTTATGGAGAAATGTAGTGTTTGTGATGCCCAGGAATAAAAACCAATAACTTCTGTTGCTGAACACACTCTTTATCTGTGTATATTTTGCATGTAAGAAGTCTCTGCATGTAAGGAAATATGAAATATGTCGCTTCAAGTCCATTAGAAATACCTAGTTTAACATGATATCTCTAAAGTTTTTGTAGTGATCAGATTTAATTAGAATAGAGATCTTCAAGTCCATGGTTGAGACATCCAATGCTTGCTGCTCAAGAAGGTCAGTTAACTTGTAGGCTACAGTCCCAAGATGATCAACAGCATTGACAAGAGCTCTTGCAGCATAATCTTTCGTGTTGTCAAGTACCCTGAAATCCACGCAGGACAATTACACCATAATTAGGGGTGACCAAAATATCCGCATTCAAATCCAAAACTATATCCAAATAACCGAATAATTGCACACAAAAATTAACCCGTCTATTTCAAAATGGTCGGTCATCCATTTTTAAACATCCGTACTTTTTTTTTATGTCCAAATCCATAACCATATCATTTTTTTTTACAAAACCATATAATGTTGAATCATAAAATTTTCCCTCTCTCCTCTCCCGCCCCCCTTCTCTCTCCCTCTCTCTAATGGTACAAACATATTCATACATTCTTGTTTGTGCCACTCGCAAATGTGATTTGCTTTAACTTGAATCCAAAATGATTTTTTCAACGACCGTGTTTCATCAAGCATTCATCCATTCTCTGTTTGAATATCGCAGAACAAATATTGGTGATTCATCTAAAGTTCTTTCTTAATACACAGTACAAACAACTAAAATAAACTATAATATTTCAAATCCTTGCTAGAAAGAAAAAAAACTATATAAACTTAGTTGTTATCCTTTTTACTAAATTACTACCAAATTTTTTGTATTCCTTTTTCTTACTAAATTGTTTGTATTTCCGATTTTATTAAAAAATGTTTTTTTTTTGCAGTCTTAAAAATTGGTTTTGAGAGAGAAATAATCGATTCTTAAATCGATAAATAACCAGTTTTTAATTTGGATTTTATAAAAATCCGGATATCTATTTATAATCCAATTTTGTAAGAATAGCTGGTTATATATCCGTAACAAAATTTATAACCGATTTTGTAACCGGTTTGTAATAAAATATGGTCAGTCAAAATATTCGACCACGCACACCCTTAGTAATAATAAACCAAAAAGAGGATATCGAATTGATATATGCTAAGTAGATAAGATTCAAACGAAGCAAGGTTTGTTTTGTGAATCTCAAAAAACAAATTAAAAAAGACTATGACCAGACACGGATAACACTTGAGTGACATTGTTTTTGGTGACATTGTTCATATATCTCTGAATCAATCATTCTCTTTTATCTAAATAATTTATTGTAATCGTTCGTTCATCTACTATTCTTTCATCTAACACCAATGTCACCAAAAAATTGTGTCACCCAAGTAAAATCATTCGGCTGGACACACACACACTCTCAATAAGATGACAACAAAAATTAAATTAAATCACAAATATCACCAAAAATTATTTCACCCAAATGAAATCATCAGGCTGGACACTCTCTCAATACCTTCTTCATAGAGATTGAGTGGTTAGTATACGACATACTTTGCGTGAGGGTAATGCTACAACTGATCTTCTAGCTAAAACAGGCGCTCTTAGTGATAGTAGCTTTGTTATTTTGAATGAAGTCCCTCCTGATATGACATTTGTCCTTTTAATAGATGCCATGGGTGTTGAGTTTGTTCGACCCTAGTATGAATCTTTTTTAATTTTTTTTTCTTCTTTTCTTTCTTTTCTTTGCTGCTTGTTTTTCCCTTTTGTTACCCAAAAAAGATGACAGTAAAAATTAAGTTAAAAGATAATAATAATTATTGGAAAAGACAAAGCAGCAGCAACTACTACTAATAATTCTTGCATTTAAAACTTAAAGCCTAAATCCTAGAGTAAATCCTAATTACTAATTCTTCTTCTTATTCTTATCCTTTATTTACTTTTATTTTTTTTGCTTTTTATGTGTAATATTTGTGAGATTAAAAAAAAAGGCAAATATGTCCCCTCAAATTGAACACTTATGCATAAAAACTCTCTCAAATTTAAAATCTATTCAACAAAAATCTCTCTCAAATGTAAAACTTACCTGGAAATATCCTCTCTCAAATTTAAAACTTACGTGTAAATTACACTCTAAATCAATAAAAATGTAAAAATATGTAATCTCCATCAAAGGATAGAAGGCAAGGCACAGAAATTGAGTTTTGCAAACTGTGTTTGAAGCACATACAATACAAACACATACTATACACGATAAATTCAAAGAACAACGGAACTATTAAATTTTAATTGATAAAGTGTGAGTTTCTCAACAGATACTCGACCATCTGGGAAGCACATGTGTAACACATCCAAGACAAGCTATAATATATGTTGGTAATACTTGCTACTAGCAATATCATGAGTTTCTTTTCTTTTCTGTCAATTTGATTTTAGTCCCCCTAAATATACCAACATAATCATGAGGACCACCTAAGGTTTTCTTTTTATTATTTTTTCATCCCTTATTTTCAGAAATTTCTTGTATCACTACTAAAAAAACAAAAATTAGTGAGGGATATTTAGTGAGGGAAAACGTGAAATCCCTCTCTAATTCCGTCACTAAATTTTGCGACCAAAGAATTTGTGAGGAATTTCATTTTTTCCGTCACTAATTTCCCTCACTAATTTTGCTTTTTCTAGTAGTGTATACAGACTAAATTCCGTCTTGCTAAAACAACCAATTCATCTCCGATGTAGAAGCCATAATGAAAGCTAGATATTTATTTGTCCACAACATTTTCTCCACTTTTAACCAACACCAAACCTCAAATTCCTAAATTCTAGTGTTGTCTATGTCAATATAAAGAGGTCACCATTCAAGGCTTCCATAAACTAAGTCCTAATTTCCCTCAAGAAGTCATAGTTTTACACGGTGCTCAATTCATTTGTTACTTAATTACAACGAAATTCTCATCTTCAAGCAAAGGTACCTACCTGGTTATCAACTGCTTCACAACTTCTTATTCCTAACCACATAACAGCTCCATTTCTTTCTTAGAGCTAGGAACATAGAATTAGCTCTTAAACAATAAGCATCGAATGGGTCGTCGCTATTATACACAGTCTTATGATTGAGTGTTGTTCTCACAAACCTTAAATGCAACATAGTGAATGCGAAGGTTTAAACTCTGTTAAAAAGTCTCACATCGGATAAGAGATTGCTTGACAATGTGGGGAACAATCTTTATCTCACAAACCGGTTTTATGGAGTTGTGTTACGTCCAACCACGATTTTTAAGATAGTATGGTTTAAAATCCGTTGGGTCACCTTCTATCGAGCCACCCATCATTTTTGTCCATAAGTGGGGGAGGGGGAAGTAAAATTATGGTGAGAGAGGGAGAGAAAATAATAATAAGTGGAGTAGTTCAATTCCCTAGTATAAATAGAAGAATAGAAAGTCATAAACACTATTGTTGTTGCACTTCAGAATCAGAGAGAAGATGGGAGGAAAGGAGGCAAAACTCTAGCTAAGGAGTGTTGAACCAAGCTATGTTTTTTCTGAGAATTCAAGATAAGGGTGGGGGAACTTTCATCTTGGGGTATTTCTTTCCCTACTGAACGGTTGTTTTTCAATCCTAGTGAATTTATGGTGTTTTTATGATGAGATTCATGGTGAGAAATGAAAGGTGAATTGGCGAGGATTAGAGTTGTCCTTAATTTTGAAAGTTTAAAAGTGTGAAACCAAAACTATGTTATTTGAATTGAGAATATAACTATGAAAAGAACATGTGATCAAATAGGTTAAGAGAGAATTAATGTCCAATTGATTGGGTAACCTTAGGGTGATGATTAAGGACGAATTTTTTGATTTTAGGGTCAAAAACGGAGTCGAAAAAGGTCCCCTGAAGCAAAACCGCAGGGATTCTGCGATTTTCTGAACCTGTCAAAAACACACGACTGTGCGCCTGGGAGGCACGGGTCGTGTGTCTGTCCATGTTGTCCCCCTTAATGCGTTTCAAAAACACACGACTGTGCACTTTCCTCAGACTTTAAAAAACCTCATTTTTCTTCCTCCAATGAGTATCTAAGATGTAGGATAGAGTCCCAATGCAACATACCAAAGTAAGGAGAGTATAATTAGGTGTCCTAAGAGTGATTCCCTAAAACAACGGTGAGTTCATAATAACGAATGTAGTTCAAGGAGTAAGAGCCTAAAGTTGTTATTAGAGAAAGTAAAAGAAGAGATTAGGATAGAGAAGGGATGGAGTGTATCCGTTGGAATAGATAACCAAATAAATGAGATAATGATGTTGATTAATAAGTAACGATGAGATAACACATTGTTTTAACAATGAGATAATACCTTGTTTTTAACGATGAGTAACGATGAGACATACTATGTTATGGTGATTGTGTATGATGAGATGAATTCTATTATGATGTGGGTTATTGATGTTGTGTTAATGTGCATTGCTTAGTGTGTCTTCCTTCATGCATGCATGCAGAATCATATTTAGGGAACGATGAGTGTATGTTCAATAATATAACTCTAACATACAATAAACAATGAGTAGATGTGATGCCACATGCATATAGGTCACATGAATAAAGTACATCTGCATATAATTAGTGATGTTTGAACTTGGTGTGCATTTTGTGAAATGATGAGTAATGGATAATGTGTTAAATGATAAGAAAATTTTGTTGATGATTGAAAATGATGACGCATGTCTATGTTTAATTCATTTAATGTCATTCATTGTGCTCTATTACTACCGTATGAATTGTGTTTTCACTCTTATTGTGTTGTTGTGTATTTGTGGTGTCTGTATTTGTTGGGTACATATACTAAGGACGAGGACCTATAGTTGCAGGATGCTTAGAAGGCGGCGACAAGAGTTTCCTTCCGTTATCATTTTATATAGGGAAGATCTGATCTATAACACTAGGGCCGGGGGATTATTTTGATTTATTGTTTATGAAGTTTTGAATTCTGTTTAAGGAGTTTAAAAATTTGGAACCTTGGTTATTTTATTTTGGAGATGAGGACTCAGTTTAAATATTATGATGGTTGAAATATTTCCGCTGCGGTATTATGAAATTATTATTGTTTTATGAGATGATAAATGATAAGTATGCGTAACACTTTTATTTAAATAATTTCTTATTATTTAATAATTCAAAGTTGAGGTTTAGGGTGTTACAATTATCATTAAAACATTTATCAAAAATATTTGTGTTTCAACAATTATGGCAATTTGATATGGATCTGAACAAAACGGTTCATATCATGTCACATGGCCTCGATTGACTGTTTTAAGGCCGAGTTCATGACACGGTTCGCCTATGCGTTAGTTGAAGGAAATGATTCTATGTATATGGGAAATGAGTCTTAACCCAATCTATAACATAACACTTAATAATTAGAAGGGTTAAATGAATTTTTGGTCTAGTAAACATCTCAAATTTTGTTTTAACCCCTCTAACAATTTTTAGTAAGTTTTGATCTCTAAATATTTGCAGTCACGACTATTGATTATTACTTTAAAGTAAACTAATGTATATCCTTCGAAATTTTGGATAAATTTTTTAAGAAATGTTTATTTAACAAAATATAAATTAAATATAAATTTTTAAACACTAAAAATTTTAAATTTCCTATATAATATATTGTTTTAAAAAAATAATGACATTTTGAATAAAAAATGACATTTTAAATGATACACATAAATTTATTTATAGCAAAGATCAAAATTTGTGACGGGAATATTTATTTGACGACTAAAAGTTGTTGAAAATTTTTAAACGATTAAAATAATTTTAAATACTTAGGAAAACCAAAAACTCATGTAACTCCAATTTAAAATGCTTTTGAATCCCAGAACATTTACTACTTTCTTTCAAAAAAAGAAAATACCTTTGCAGAAAAAAAAAAATACATTTACTAGGAGACAGGCACTACCTACTAGTCGTGTCGTGTGCGTACTTATGTTATTGGATAGGGTAGATAGTGACAACCAACATTGTGCGTGCGTGCACACATGTGTATGACTATTAACGGTAACACTTGGGCGGGTGACATGACACAGTGTATGTCTATTAAGGGTAACACTTGGTGGGTTATATTGATATCGATGATATTGGTGACATTAGCCAACTATAATGTTTTTAGAAAAAATAAAATTAGCCAACCATAATGTCACAAGTGTATAAAATAAAATGAAAATAAAAACTTGTGAAAAAGATAGAAGAAAGACACTTGTAACATTGTGGTTGATCAATGTCACCGACCATAATGTCACTCAACTATCCAGGTGCTACCCGTCTATTAAACTATTAAGTCAAAACATTAGTTTTGTGGACATTTTGGTCTTAATATGTTGCTGCTATTAGGGGCTCCAGCGCCCTCTAGGGGAACCGTTTTGTAAGTACGAATTTTTTTACATGATTTTGCTAACCAGTATCTTAGGGTAATGATTAAGAAATTCACTAATAGAAATTTTGTCTTGAAATATAAGCTTTTACTTTTGTCTTAATAATAATTACACAACTTTTTGATGCAAACTTACAAATTGTAACACCCTTAACTAATATCTCAAGGGCACTCAATTAGTATTTTTCATGAAACAAAAGAAGCCCTTTGAGCGTTTTACACCTCTACTTGCTTTCACCTATTTTATTTAAACTAGCAATAAACATTTATTAAGCACGGACCCATGCGATATACACCTTTCGATTACTATTATAAGCAAAAATTTCCAATAAATGATGTATTGGATATATTATATAAACCACATACATCATTTATTGGATGTATCTAAAAAGTGAATTTTTGCTTATAATAGTGACTAGAGGGTATACATTCAAATGTATTTGTAATGTTATTTACATTGGGAAAAAAAGACTTAAATGCAATTTGATCCCTCTGTTTTTGAAATTGTTAAAACTATTGATACCCCTTTTTCTAAAATATGTTTTTTTATCCCCCTATTTAAAAACAAATTTTTTGATCCTCCTCCCCCTGAGGATGATACAACATGCTCATTATGAATATTCGGTGTGCAAATTTCTTCCAAGCTACGGCGTGCTAACTTTTGTATTCGAAGAACCCATATAAAATTTCTCATAATCTTCTCAATTCGATGACTTCTTTGTATGTCCCGAGGGAGAGGGGGATCAATTTGTTTTTTTTTTTTTTACTTTTTAAATAGGGGATCTAAAAACATGTTTTAGAAAAAGGGTATCAAAAGTTAACAATTTTAAAAATAGGGGGATCAAAATTGTTTTTAAGCCTAAAAAAATTTAATGATAAAACAATCGTTGATGATAAAATATTGAAATATTTTTTATTAGATATATAAAGTGTTAAACTAAAAATGTCAAAATAATAATAAAAAATAGTAAATATTTCACTAATAATAAATATGACGTTAATTCTTTTTAAAAAATGACGTTAATGAGTCCCTTTTTTTATGCATCATTTTTGTATTGGATTAACTGCAAAAGAAAAACTTATTTTAGTAAATTTAAATTAAATATATGACCTTTCTATGATTATAAAAATGATTTTAACATTCAATAACTTAGTAATTATTTTTTAAAGTTTTTATGATAGAATATAATCAGTTGTGTTTTTTTAAGGAATCAATTGTTTGTTTGTTAATCCTAATAACAACAACTTTTTAAAAAAAGAAATTTAATTTGTTTGGATACAACTATATAAAATAATTTTTTGTTACAAAATTACCTTTATCTTTTGATACTTCTTTTAATAAAAAAAAAATTTAAAAATTGTTTTAATTTTTTTGTTGATCTTGTTTTTTTTTAAAAAAATCTATAATAAATTCCCTAAAAAAAAATAAAAATTACTTCTACTAGTCAAATGATTAATATGTGCAAAATTTTGTTTGTTTAGTCATTAACTTTAATAGTAAAGAATAGATATTCATACTATGACGTGTGAGACCTTTGGATTTTGATTGGTTTGCAGTGTCGGTGCACTTTCTTTAAATAGAATAGATGTTTTTTGTGAAGAACAAATAGAATAGATGTTAGGTTACGATCACTGGTCATACAAAGAGTGAATAGCAGAGCGGTGCCGCTGCAGCATTCAGTTCCGATTCCTCCTTCTTCTTGTTTGGAGAATCTGATTGATTATTCTCCTTCGGTGAGTGATTTAACATCTCTCTTGTTTTAATTTTCTTATTACTATTATTGTAGAACATCGCACACATTCACAGATCATTATTTTAGTATTTTGATCAAATCTTACCTAGTTTCTAAATTAGTTTTTATTCAATAGAATCCGTCTCCCAAACCAAATCATCATTAGATCTGTTTTTTATTATTATTTTTTTACCAACATTGGTTTACATAGAAACAACGATTTTCAATAGGATTATAAACTTCTTCACTTTGCATCTTTTCATTTCTATTATCAAACTTTACCTATATATTTCAGGTACGTTGTGACTATTTTCTTCACGACCATCAATTAGATGGGTGATCGAATTAGCGAATTACCCGATTGCATCTTGTCTTGTATCCTGACAACATTATCTATGAAAGACTTGTTAAAAACCAGTATATTGTCTAAAAGGTGGTGCAATCTTTGGGGTTTAAGGAGAGATCTATGCTTTAATATCCACAATGTGCTTGGAAGCAGTGAAGCGGAACTACTGCAAACCGGGTATCTCATGGATGTCCTTAATACTTCTTTTATGCCACCCGGGTTTATCTTCTTTGGTGAACCTACTATGGAGAGACATGTCAATTTGGATTTGAGTAGGAATGAATTTGTAAATCGCGTAGATCAATTTGTCAAGAATTTTAAGGGCACAATCATCGATTCTTTACTCGTGAACTTCAGTTTAGACTATCAACAAAGCAACAATATTGATCAATGGATAAGTTTTGCAATTGCAAGGGGAGTTCGAAGAATCAATCTACTCTTTCTAGGAAAGCCTTATAATCTATATTTTGATGTCACCCGATGCAATCGTTATAAATTTGATTTTGCCTTATTTTTGGAGAATAATGCGTCAACTCTAAACCATCTGCATCTTGAAAATTGTTGTGTTCGCCATCCTACAAACTGTGACTTTCTTTCATTCAAAAATTTGAGATTTCTTTCACTTGAAGAAACAAAATTAGATGAAACTTTAATTGAAAGTTTGTTATCTAATTGCCCACGACTTGAAGAGCTTTGCTTATTTAGATGTGAGTTCACATTATCAATGCCGATGATAGCAAGTTCATCCTTATGTCATCTTAAGGTTGTAAGGTGCTATCATGTATCAAAAAATAACTACAAGTGGGAATTAAAATTGATTTTATTGGATTGCCTTAAACTCACTTCATTAGAGCTAGATTTCCTTGAACCCAATTTATCATCAGAAGATGAATTTGATATCTTGTACTTTAATGCCCCTATGTTGAAGAGCATTAAATTATCCTCTTCACAGGAACACGAGCTTAATTTGGTAGCTGCTCTTTGTGCAACTTTCTTTCCTGAACTTGAGATCATGCATGTCACCACGTCTTATATGGTTGGTCATAACATGAGAGCCTTTTTATTTTTATTTTTTTTTATCACTTCTATCTTTTGAATTGTATGTTGAATCATTAATGGTTTGTTGTTTTGTTCAGGTCACAACTCCCCTAAAAACTAGTCATCCATTCAAACATCTTAAACAATTGAACCTCATAATTTACATGGAATCGTACGTTTTAGATGTTGTAGAGTATGATTCTTTATGGATTTTAAACATCCTTCAAGTTTCTCCTCTTTTGCAGAAACTTTCAGTCATGGTGAGTGAATATGGTTAATACACATTTTTTACTTTCGTATGGTTATTGTTCTAATTTTTATCAATGGTTTCGTGCATAAATTTACACTTCTGACCTAGTGGATCATGCGTTAAAACCACATACATTTGGGCATCCTTATATTCAAAGTCGACTTGACCTTATTGCAAATGGCCACCTATTATCTTTACAAATCTATCTTTTGATTTGATTACTTTGAGTAGTTGCAACTCCTTCCATGAAATATTTTATTTTTTATAATTATATAACATTTTGTTATAACTTTAGATAATTTTGTAAGATATTTTGGTTTGCATTCATGGTACACGTTTGTCACCTTTTAATACCATTCCTATTGTGATTTTAATTTTGACAGTTTGCCGCTCCAGAGTTCTTTAAAAATCAAAAAGATATTGGGGATGTTGAAATATTCTCTCACAAGGAGATAAAAGTTGTTGAATTGCAAGGATGTGTTGGCAATTGGTATGAAATTGAGCTTGTTATGAATGTTCTAAAATGTGCCCACATGCTTGAGCAAATAGTTGTGAGTCCCTATTGGAGAGAAAATGACTCACAAAAATGGAAGTCTGATCCTGTGTGGTTTCAAAATGGACATGAAAGGATGATTGAAAAGCTCCAAGGTGAAGAAGTACTAGGACGAGAAAAACTTGTGCTAATGTAATATTTTTTTACATTTTTGCTGGGTACTAATTTATAGAATATTATTAACATTGCTTATAATAACTTTATTACTTATGATAACTGCTTTTGAATATCAATTTTTTGTTTGTATTTGATGGCAAACAATTTAAATTTGGTTTTAGTTTGTACTTGATTTTTCTTTGAAATGTATGTGGTTTTAGTTTACATAGATGATCTATATCTTACAAAAATATGCATCTAATAAATATTATTGAGCAGTTTTACATTGATTTAACGTTACATTAGTTTAATTTGATCACTCAGTTATACACACATGTGTGTGTGAGAGATGAAAATTTTCCCTATCCAACATGAGTTTGGATGCTTGGGAAATGCCAAAGTTTTAAAGTAGGGAATACTATTTGTCAAATTCACATTTGTAGTATGTAGATATTACTCCATTAGTTGAGGAAGCTTTTGTGGAAAATTTAGGTGTCTTTCAAATCACTCGAGGTAACCAAAAAAAAAAATCACTCTTGAGGTGCTTCGAGCCCGTCTTTAGGTTTAAGATAAATTGATGAACGTGAATGTTGAGAGCATCTTTTTATTTAGGCTTTTGGGTAATGTGTGGATATGAAAGTTATTGATGCGTATCTAGAGGGGTTTCTTAGGGCGAGCTTAGTTGTGGGAGTAAAATTCCTTCGATGAGGTGGCATGATATTTGCAATGCTAAAATAGAAGTCAAGTGAAATGTTATGAAAAAGAGTATATTTATGTGTTACAACCTACTTTCGCCCTTAATTGGTTTTGTGGGTTTGAGATTTGAGACAGAAAGGGGAAATTAATTAAATGACAGAATTCATATTTCTTGTTAATTAAAAATAGAAGAGTAGGATGGTGGTGGAAGATGGTGTGAAAAAATACAGTATTGAAGGAGCAAGGTTGCAAAGATAGGTGTTGTGGGGTACAAGAGTGAACAATCGGGCATTAAGATTAAGGTATGGTGTCGGTGGGTGGATTGATGGAAAATGAAAATACACGACGTACCAAATTGGGTAAGTTTGTACACAGAGGTTTGAAGATTTTGTCTGATGGGAGTTGGTGGTGGGTCTATTGGTGTCTCATCGAGAAGTTGAAGACAATGAGAACAAATATATAATTGTGGACAGTCTATGGTAATATCAGTGTTCCCTTTCAATCTAATGGATATAAAAAACTTCCCTATGGTGGGAAACCTTTTCCCATTCCCACCCTAAATGTCACCGCGTATAATAATGTGCTTTCTTGATAGCTTTAGCTTGTCACAATAGGTAGTAACAATAACATTTATGTTTAAACAAACAGCAACACAAATCAAACATGTAACCATTGTCATGAAAATTTTCAAGACAAATAGGATTAGACTCCAGGAATAGGATACCGAGCAGCAAGAGCTTGAAATTTCATACGCAAATCTGAAACCTTGTCTCCTAAAGAAAATTCAGGCGATGTCAGAAAATTCATAAAATCTTAAATCATAGTTCCCAAGACCAAACATTTTGCTTCGAGACGAAGGAGCAAGAGCTTGAACTTTCCTACGCAAATCTGAAACCTTGTTTCCCAAAGAAAATTCAGGAAATATCAAAACATTCATAAAATCTTGATCCGTAGATCCCAAGACCAAACTTTTTGCTTCGAGACTTATCAGCACACCCTCATGAATTAAGTCTGCAAATAGTTCAAATTCTTTCTCATTAAATCCTCTTGTTGTCATTGCTTTTGTCCCAATGGAAATGTCGTTGGAACTAGGGCATTCTTGTCACCTTTGTAATTAGAACATGTTAGTAATAATAAAAAAGAATAAGCAAAAATGCAAATTAAGGGGTGTTTAAAGAGTGAGATATTCTTACCCACTCTTAATTTGGTACAATAAAAATCAACTAAAAGAACATTAAACTATATATTCCCATTCATCAAGTTGGTGGACGCAAGGACCAAATTGATGCGTGGAAGAACACTTTAAGGACCTATTAGTTGATTTTGGTCATGTAGCCTGGTGGTTTGAAATTTACCTCCAACTTCCCTTGCTGACTGAACTTGAGCTATGCTCATCAGGGACAATTCAGGATATTAATTTAGCCTATTTGGAATGAATATTTTTAAGACAACAACATTCCTGTAAACAGGTTTCA
>Ga0228710_1005272_pt1 | contig 20132 bp, 11 predicted proteins | sample MedpolnodulmetaG_FD_177995 | JGI IMG/M metagenome (GOLD analysis project Ga0228710, IMG submission 177995) | Root nodule microbial communities from Medicago polymorpha collected in Santa Monica, California, United States - pink nodules | ecosystem: Host-associated > Plants > Roots > Nodule... | reverse complement strand
ATTCGACATTTATATATTCATATTATGTTCAAAAAATGTCAAAAACACGTTAAAATTATATCCATTAAGGACCAAAAACAAAATAAATTTTTTTGTGAGGATGAAAACATTCAGTTTAATTTTATAGTCCCCCCTCCTTTGTATTTATTTTCCCCTTTTTTAGTAATATTTTAGAGTTTGGCGGCAGAGGATGGAGGTTTCTCGGGGTGCCAACATAGTTGGGATGTCGATGTTGCCTCCTGATATCTGCCCACTCTCCTTGCTTATCAAAAAAAAAAAGTTTAATTTTATAGGGACTAAAATCAAAATTCGTTATATTTATAGGGACGAAAAACTTATTTAACCATAGTTTTAATAATAGAATGAATGATGGATACAAAAATATAACGTGAATAAAACATTAGTATTTTTTCACTTAAAAAACATAATAATTGAATAATATTTAATTAGATATTAATTTTTATAATAGTATAAACTGGTTTAAATATTTAATTAGGATGAAGGAAATAAAATATAAATGATTGTTAGTTTTTTTTAATGTACTTAAAATTGTAGGGTAGCACCTTGCTCCCTTATAGTTAAAGAAAATGGAACTTTTTGACTCAAAAAACAAAAATCAAAGGTGCCATAAAATCGATTTTCTATTATGTATTTTTTATCTTTTTCATTCCAAAGTTATCGATTCAACCAATTTTGTGATAATGGAATGCATTTCTTCTTATATATCGACTGGTTTCCATCGCAAGCATAAAGTAGCAAAAAAAAAATCACCAAAATAAAATATAAAAGAGCAAGATATTAAAAGTAAAATAAAAACATAAGAAACATAAGAAAGCTTAAACAAAAAAGAATAGATAGATAAAAAAGTTGTGAGTATTAAGGGATTAAAATAAATCAAAAGGGGGATGAAAGTGATTATATTTAAACGTGGTAATAGAAATCCTTCGTATATATTCTAATTTATATGTGATGCATTTCTTCTTTTCTCTTGATTGGCTTCCATGTCCAAAATAAAGATCCGAACAAAAACCAAAAATATATAAACACCAAAAGAAAATTGAAAAGAGAATATGAATAAGAATCATCAACCTAAGAAATCACAATAAAATGGAACATAACAATAAGAAATGCTAAATAAACAATAAAACAATAAAAAATAAACAAATAAAAGAAAATAGAATGGCTCGAAAGCAGTGATTTTTTATGGGAGGAAGAGGTAGATGAAAATAATAAAAAACCAAATTGTTTATATATAGGGAAAAAAATCATGTTATGATCAATTTTGATTGGTTGATAAAAAATAAATGAGTCATGATCCATTTTGATTGGCTAATAGAAAATGAATAAGTCAAGATCCATTTTGATTGGTTGATGGAGAAACATTAAATGAAATGGACAATATGAAGATGCCATGTGTACTTTTCAAAAAAAAAAAAGCAAATGTTTATAATACAGATTAAGGCGTCAGGATTGGCAATGACATTAATATTTATGTAGTGAATTACGTCGATAAAGTCATGTGAACCCTTGACTTGTGTTGAAATTCTTGCACCTCCTGCATTTTTTCTTCATTAAGATTGGATAGTCTTCATGGAAGAATGGTTCCACAATCCTGCCATTAAGTATTGTATATCATATATGAACATAAAACTGACACACTTTTCATGTTCAATCATACATACAAAGCAACGACACCTCTCATTTTAGAAGCAGTGTCATGTGTCTAATATGCATAAAACACATCAAACCTCTCGTTAAGGTGTCCAATTAATGAAAGAATATTTTTTCCCACTCAACATCTTAGACACCAATGAAACATTGTTCTCATGGATTGGTGTAGTAGTTTGTAACTTCTATTTTTTTCCTTAATTTTTTTTTTCTGCGTATTTGTTGTAAGAAATTAATATCATTGGTTCCGTCAAAAAAGTTATTAATATGATTAGTCGGATTTTGCTAAAATCATACTCATCTGCAAAACTTTGTGGAAAAAAAAAAGTCTTATCCACGATAGTGTATTAAAAATGGAATTAGAAATAAAATTTAAACTGAAGTGAGGACATAAAAAATTTAAAATAAATCTAAATTTAGTTTTATATGCACACGTGTTAAAAAACAAATAAAAAACACACTCTTAGAGTGTTTCAACCTAGCTCAATCACTAGATTTCGATTTCTGTTCAAAACAATTTTTCTTTTAATTCAATCTAGAAATTAAAATTATACTATTAATTGAAAATATTGTCTTTTGAAAATTTTTTGTCTCAAAGAATGATAGACATCTATCTCTTTGTCTATTCCCCCTTTCCTGAAAACTCTTTCATTTTCTCATCTTCAACCTCCCCCAAACATAACCTAAATTTGTAAAACCCTCACACTATTTTTTTCTTTATTTTTTTTTGACAAACTATTTTTTTCTTTATGTTCTCTGACTATTTCTTTAGTCAACATATTTTTTACTGGTACTTCTTTCTTGGCTATTTTCTCTTCCACATCAGATTAACCATCAAAGAAATATCTCAAGATTTTTGTGCTCAATATTTTCTCAACTCTTGACAGCATGCATCAAGTTAACAAGATTCAATTAGGGTGCACATCTTCTCATCGTACTTTTACTATAACCCTTCTCCACACAATTTTGTTAAGATAAATAATATTTGTACAACTATTTTGTTATAAGTTTTTCTCTCATACTCACATGATGTTCTTATTCTCTCTCTTCTTTTTTTTTCTTCATTATCTTTGACCAATAAAAAAAGAAAAAAAATAAAGTTATCACCAAAGTTGTTCATCAAATAGTTGTACAAATATCATTACTCTTTCTTCAAATACAACATAGATGATGCTACTTTCTAACAGCAACAATGCTCAAGTGTCCTAATGTTTATCTGAGACAATCAAAGCCGATTCATTCTAACTAGAACAAGTCGATGTCGTATAAAATTTCAAGCAGCTGAATGTAAATCTTGAAGTTTGTTTAATCTTCTCCATCAAATCATAGCTCCGATCTTCAAAATGTCATTTTTGAACTTGATTATAAGCAAGTTGTTTACTATACTTGACATGGCAAAATATTAGATCATATAACCATTTTCTTTTTGTCTCGTGAGCATAGTTCAGTTGACAAAGATAATGCATTGTTATATGTAGGATTGGAGTCGAATCTCAGACATCTCACTTATTCACTTTAAAAGTAAATCATAGCCACTAATTTATTTGGAAAAAAAAAAATTTCTTTTTCGCTAGCTATACAAATTTTAGGATTTTTTTATTTTTATTTTTATTTGAGTCATGTTAACTTGTGCTCTTAAGACACATGTTAAAGATTTCATGAATGGTAAATATTTATTATAAAACATTACTCCCTTCGTCCCATTATAAGTGAGCATTTTACTCATTTCACACGTATTAAAAAAAGTGTATAAGTGAAGGAGAGAGAAAAATAGTTTTGAGTGTCTTTGTCTAGTATCGGTGCATTGTTCTTTATCATAAATGTAAAGTAGAATATATTGAATTAAAAGTAGTGAAAGTAATATTAATTAAAGTTAAAATTAGAAGAAAAAAAAATAATTAATATTGTATTGAAAAATAAAATGTATCAATTTTTTTAATACTATGTATATGCAAATGAGTCACAAGATGGAGGAAGTAATTTTGAATCTTTAAAAAAATAAATTGACATCATTTCTTAAACAAAATTTTCCCTTTAGATTTCAATGGTAGCATTTTCCTTTTTATTTTGCTTAGCTTTTGATTCTTACCTAAGAAATCGTGCAAGAAAAGTAGTGGGAAAGTGGATAATTTCCGCATACTTCGCGCATAGTGTATCCACTCTCAAACCACCACCACGATTTGTTAGAATTAGAATCCTAAACACAGTCAAAGTAGAAAAAGAAAAATCAGCGACTTAAAGTGAACCTCTCCACCGAGCTCACATAAACCCGCCCTTTTGGTATCTCACTCCCATCTACTGTTGAGTGGGCCGTGACGTTGCAAAATTATGTACTTTCTCCTTCCCTAGTCATTCGCTTTCTTCACCTGTAGAAAACACACGCTGAAACTGTGACGGTTTCTGAGAATGGCGTCGCCACCATCATCTCCGTCTCCTCCTCCTTCTCCCACTCCTTCCATCACTCCGTCGCTGTTGCAGTCTACTTTCTCTCACCTTCCTGTCATGTCTATGAGGAAGAAGATCATCGATAAAATTCAACAAAATCGCGTCACTCTCATCATCGGTGAAACCGGTTGCGGTATAACTTCTCTAACTGTTTGATTTTTTTCTTCATTTTATTTTGTTCGTACTGCATTCACTGTATCCAACAATTTTACTCTACGTTGCTGAAATTTTTTAGTTTCGTTTCTCATGTACTATTTCTCATGTATATTGCAATTTATCTTGCTAACAACAGTGTATATAATTTTCATGTTTGGATCTCCAACTATTTTCATGCTTGAATTCTTATGCTAAAATTTCAACTATAGCTATTTTTACCTCATCAAAATAAAGTTATAGCTATTTTTAGATATTGCTTTAAAAAATGCCATTCACTGGATTTTCATCCTGTACATTTTGACTTTATGTATATATATAGAAGTCCTTATGTTACATTTTAGTACTGTGGTCTCAACATACTTTAATTTAGTAGCTTTCAAATAACATGTTATGGATAAAACCAAAATTTTGAAGTTACCATACTATAAATGTGGTTACTAGTAGTACAGATTATTGGATATGATTGGGATTTCATATAAAGATCAATGGCCACAATTTGTGTCGCGGCATCAAGTCTTTTTATGGCTCCATAAATGCGATAGAGGTTGCGTCAGCCATATTTGTTGTAGTTCTCCACAATATTAAAGATCGTGATGTGACTGTGATTTAAAACAGAGATATTTCCTAAAACTTCCAAAATCTTTAGGCGTAGACATTAAATAAAATAAATAGAAAAAACCCTACATGCATATATTAATTTTAAAAAGTCGGGAAGGTTATGGATCTTTTATATCTTTTAAAACACGCTCTTATGCTTTCATCCGTTTATTTAGTAAAATGGTTGTTACTTGTTCCTTTTGTGCACTTCGGTTCATTTACATATATGAATGAACACTGCCTGGATTGTTTTGACGAATGCCGCTGTTTCCTTATAAATGGCCCATTTATTAGGAATTACTCACTTTGTAGTTATTTATAATCTTTCGATGTTGCTGATGTTATTGCTTCTTTTTGCTTCAAGGGAAAAGTTCACAAATTCCTCAGTTTCTTCTAGAAGAAAACATGGCACCCATTTTGTGCACACTGCCTAGGAGATTTGCTGTCGTTTCTGTTGCCAAAATGGTTGCGAAAGCTCGAAATTGTCAATTGGGAGAAGAAGTTGGGTATCACATTGGACATTCACGGCACTTTTCAGCTAGGTATTTTAAACACATTCACTTAAACCAGTTCATTTTTATTTTCTTTAGAAATATGTGATAGTAATTCAATGACTTCCTTCATCTTATCCTCGGTCTTGTTTCCTCGTCGCTTTTGTAGATGTGAAGTCTTGACATATTTTATGAAGAGTAAATTTTGACCTGAATCTGTTGGAGACACCTTGTCTTGACATACATTAAGAGTAAATTTAATTGAATCGAATATCTTTATTTTATTTAAAAATGATAGAATTATATGTTTGACCAGGATGCAAAGATATTATTACTCATAGCATTACTTACATGCATGCTTCATCTTATGACAATAGTAATCTAGTTATTATAACATGCAAGGTAGTTAAAATCGAGATTTTACGCAAAATTAGGAAGGGATAGTAAAATCGCAAACCATGGATTTGTAACACTAATCGTAAGATTATACAAAACTCATAAAACTTATACATATGCCTATAAAATAGCATTAGTAAGAGAGAAAACCTTAAATCACTTAAAATACTTGTGTAAATATATCTTCATAACCATAGCTCACAAGTAAGATGATTAAAACCTTAAATCACACTTCAAATGCTTATATAAATTTAAAATTCATTCATAAGCGCAATCGCAGACACGTTTAAAATATCATTGATTAACAGGGGCGATCCACCTGATTCGTCCAAAATAATATTCTGCATATACTCGTAATCATTGAGGGAAAGCATAATTTCTTAATTGTGGGATTTAATGATTCAAATCGGGATTTTAACTACCATGATAACATGCATAGTTTGGCACTCATTTTTATTTTATTTAAGATTCCCATTTTAAGGAAGAAATCTGGAACTCATTTTTCTTGAATGTATGTTTCTTTCAAGTAAAAGAAATATTCATATGAGAAAAGTGTTATTATCCATTTATTATACTAACATACAATAATACATGTTTCATGTTATAGCACATTATCTATTGACACCTTGTATGGTATATTACAGTCTGACCGCACTGTCGTTTGTCATAGGGAAGCTGTTTTAAGGAAGATATACAGCACCTATCTTTTTCCTTATTCAGTTCTTATCATTCTCTCTCTCTTTTTTTCTTTCTTTCTTACCTGGTATGTATATTGTTCTACTGCAGTTCAGAGATTGTTTTTAAAACAGCTGGAGTGTTGTTGGATGAAATGCAAGAGAAGGGCTTGACTGCACTGAAGTACAAGGTTATTATTCTTGATGAAGTACATGAAAGATCAGTGGAGTCTGATCTTGTACTAGTTTGTGTAAAGCAGTTTTTGTTAAAGAACAATGACTTAAGGTTAGCATCTTGGTTTAGGTAGTGTTGTGAGGATGTTTGGAAGAGTTAATTAAAGAGAGTTCTATGTGCATAGTTGTAAGAAACTAATCTATAAATTTGAAGATCAGGAGTGCATATGCAATTGTTTGTTTAATTGCAGTGATAGCATCTGTTCCTTTAGTCACTATGTCTTTCTAATTATCCAAGTAATAAGAGGATCCCAGTCAAGAAGTCCATTTATTTCTGTTTCCTGGACTGCTAAGCGGGACCACATTGTAATCAAAATCTCTCATTTCAATTTAAGAGGCAAGTAGATGTTATGTTGATAAAATAATATGCTTTTGCAGGGTAGTTTTGATGTCTGCTACTGCTGATATTTCAAGATATAGGGACTACTTTAGGGATCTTGGTAGAGGCGAACGAGTTGAAGTGCTTGCAATTCCTAGCTCAAATCAGAACATGCTTTTTCAGCGAAGTGTTTCATACATTGACCAGGCATGTACTCTGAGAGTTATATTTTTAATTAAATAAAGGTGTAATACTAGTTCTGTATATATTGTCTATATTATACATATTGAATGGTCTTAAATTATACTTCACCTTCATAACTATTTTGGGTTTCGAACATATGGACATTTGAAACACTCCTGATCCATATGCTCACTTATGTACTGCTTGTAAAAATCATCTGTTCTCTTCAAAGTTTACGCACTAACTTGGAGGATTTTTCTCTGTGAGTTATTTCATCGTTGATGATCTTGTGGTAACAGTGATTATGGTGCTAATCTTCTTTTCACAGGTAGCTGAAATTCTTGGGATAAGTTCTGAAATAATGCATTCAAAATATTCGTCTTGTCTCAATCCTTCCATATCCAATGCTTACATTAAGTCTGAATTGCACGCGCTTATTCATGAGCTGGTGCTGCATATACATGAGAATGAGCCAGATATTGAAAAAAGCATTTTGGTATTCCTTCCAACCTACTATTCACTGGAGCAGCAATGGCGTCTTTTGAAGCCACTTGAATCAACTTTTAGAGTTCATATCTTACATGGTAGCATTGATACTGAACAAGCTCTCATGACTATGAAGATTTGGAAATCACATCGAAAGGTTGTTGTCAGTTATTTCTGCCAGTAGTTTAGTAAATAATAGAAAGTCTTTTACAATATGGAAGGACATGTTTGTACCGCGTTTTCGCTACATGTATTGCAAATATTACACAAATTTAATTTATGAATTTTAACTGGAAAAATTTTCTGTGTTAATGGCGAATTATAGTGTTGCAAATTGAGTGTTGGTATGTTGAATTATAATATTTACTGTATTGCAATCTAAATATTCAATAGTGTTATGTAATTTAATTTATGTAAAAGATATATTTTCTTTCATATTTGTTCTTTGATGTTTCTTTTAGTTACCTCTGGCTGGGTGGTATTCACAATATATGATTGTGGTTGCTGTCTGTCAGGTAATATTGGCTACCAACATTGCTGAATCTTCTGTGACAATACCTAAAGTGGCTTATGTCATTGATTCGTGCCGATCATTACAAGTCTATTGGGATAAGTCCCGGAAAAAGGACTGTTCAGCACTTGTTTGGGTTTCCAAATCTCAGGTACAAATGATCTTATTTCCATATTTGTTTTGTTTTTACATTTTCCTTAGTTTCAGTTGATATGATCTTGTAGGCAAAACAACGCAGTGGAAGAACTGGCCGAACTTGTGATGGCCAAGTTTATAGGTTGGTTCCTGGATCGTTTTACAATGATCTTGAGGATCATGAGACTCCAGTTATTCTTAAATTATCATTGAGGCTTCAAATTCTTTCTTCATGTTGTGCTGGATCTAAGGCCATCAATGATCCCAAAGGTAAGTTAGTTCATCCTGATTTCTTGGCCAAAAATAGTGTTCTATTACCAAATTACAGATTCCAGGAAACTGTTTATTTTACCCATTAATATTGTGAATATTTGTATTCCTACTAAACGTAACTGCAATGTCTCTTAACAAAGGGATAACAAAAAAAATAGTAAAAAGCTCCGTGTTATCCTGTACACTTGAAATGGTCCAGTTTATGATATGTACGATATCTAATACAAATGCATACCAATTCTGACAATGTTATCTTGACTGATGGGTTTGATGGCAGTTCTGTTGCAAAAAGCTCTGGATCCACCTGATCCTCAAATTGTTGAAGATGCATTGAGTTTACTTGTTCAGATGGGTGCACTAGAAAAGACACCTACCAGGGGCCGATATGAACCTACATTTTATGGTCGATTACTTGCTAGCTTTTCGTTGTCTTTCGATTCATCTGTCCTAGTCCTCAAGTTTGGAGACATTGGTATGATACGTGAGGGCATCTTGCTGGGTATTATGATGGATACACAGCCTTTACCCATTATTCACCCATTTGGAGAGGATGAATTGGTAATGCCTATGATTTGAATTAGATGTACTATTTCCTAATGCACTAATTCTTTGGCAATGTTGTGAGCCTCAGCTCGTCTAATTAATTTTTTTTATTTTCATCAGTTTGCTAAGTACATTGATTACTATTATGGTGACCGGACAATCTTAGCTGGTCGAAAGGAGATGGAATTCATGGCTAACTTTTGTGCATTTCAGTTTTGGCAGCACATTTTCAAGGTAAAGCTGTATGCTTTGCTGTTTGTACTATCAAATACATTGCCATTATTCAGTATCTGTATTAGTGTTTTAGACTTTTAGTGAAAGGTTGATGGCTATTATGAATTTGTGAAATTTTGCTTATTCATTGAAATGGTTTTATTGATTGCTTACCAACCAACTTTTATTTTATTGATCGCCTAGAAATAAGATTTGCCTCCTCCATCTGTACTTTAGCGTTCAGCTTTAGAGGTCTTGTGAATTTATGGTGAAAATATTCATTCATATGCAGGATAAGTACCGGCTTGAACATTTAAAGCAGGTTTTGAAGTCTGATGATGTGTATCCTGACACATATCTTATGCTTAAGCTTGAGGAAGATTGGTGTTTTTTCCACAATCTCTACCAATCATCGCTGCATCAGATGTCAGAAATTTGTACGTATCTATACTATTTGTCAGAATATTTACACTTTTAAATCTCTTTTTTCAAATGGAAGCGTATCACATTTTTGTAAATGCAGTTTAGTGCACCGTTCCTTAAAAATTTGATCTTCTAACAATCCTTATTTCTGATCTTTACAGATAATGATATACTAAATACAATCCATCGGTTCCGGCCGAAATTTTTGAGCTCCTTTCATGGCCTTGTACCCTATTATGATCCTTATGAATTTAGTCATACATGCCTGTTCAAAAGTCAGCCAGATGGACATTCAGATGTAGTGTCCGTAGATGAGGAAGGCTTTGAACCATCAAGTGAAACAAAGAAATGCGTTGCTGTACCATATGTTACTTTGAATCACTTGAACAGTTATGAAGTGGCAAAAATGTTTGCTGCAATTGTAAAAGAGGTAGCATGCTTTTGAATCTTGTACGTAAAATATTCATTCTGAAATAAATTTATTTTCCTTCTAAAAATAGGCGGTTTTCTTTTCTTGCATGAAATAGACAAGAGCTCAGTACCCAGATGATTCTTCTAGCCATCCACCAGAGGATGCTGACGTTGGTAATTTCCACGTCTACGGGGAGGTTTCTCCTTGTGTATACTTCATGCGTGGATCCTGCAGCAGAGGCAATTCATGTTCATTTTCACACACATTGCAGGCTAAGAGACCACAGTGCAAGTTCTTCTTTTCCTTGCAGGTGACTTCATTATGATGCTACAATTATTAAGATTATGGTTATTATTATCAAAATTCATCGATTGAGTTTGACTACATGTTGATGCTACCATTATTAAGATTATGGTTATTATTTAATGTTCATTGTAATAGGGTTGCCGAAATGGAGGATCTTGTTTATTTTCACATGATGTGGACCGACCAGCAGTGTCGGCCCGTAAAAACATCTGCCTGCCAGAAGATAATGCCATGAATTCTGCATCCCTTCTGAATTTGTTTCCCAAATCTAGCAACAGATCAATTCTGATATTGGACGACACTGATTTGCATTTCTCCTCATGCTTTGCTTGCCACTATGATCCATCCAAAATAATTTCAACTACCAGTTTGTCAGAAACAACCTTTACAGAACCATCCCTTACAGGAGTCAGAAGTTTATGGGGTCTATATCATCCGTACCAAACAATCATAGCCAAGGCAGGGAGGAGTCTTATTCCTTGGAATGAAGTTCAATGTGTACTGTGGTTTCCTTGCTTCGATAGCTATGGTGAGGATTTGGATGGAAAAAAGAAGGCGTTGCAAAAAAATTTCCAATATCTAGCCTTTCGAATTTTGGCTGATGATTTGCAGGAGGTGCAAGTTATCATAACCATGAATAATATCAGATTTTCCCAACTTCAGGTGATTGCTTCTGTTCATGATCTCTTACCATTTAAAGGTGTTATAAAAATGTTATTTATCACTCCTGTGACGATGATAGTCGCTTGATAAATTCCCTAGTTGGTCTGTTTGGTGCTTTGCTCATATTCAGAAGCGAAAGCTTTCTGATGGATAGCATTTAAAACTAATACTAACATAACTTCTCAGAAATTAGATGTCAAAGAATATATGCGTAAATCTTAAAACAGCCACTCATTAAGATAATAGCAAATAGTTATTGAACCTCTCAATCTACAAGATCCATAGAGGAAAAGACAAAGAAAAGAGAGTAAGTTTGGTGAAGAAAGCAAAGTGCTCTGGTAGTTTTCTGCCTTCCATACTGAGGATCACTTACAAAGAGAGGCAATGGGCCTTATATACAATGAAAGAGATAACTGAAGGGTGACTAACTAACTTATTAGATAACTAACTGCCCAGCTAGCATAACAATCTTCTGACAGCAGGAATACTTGACTAACTAACTGAAATTGAATTCAATTAACTAAATGCAATGTTGCGGTTTCAGGTAGAGAAGTTGGCAAGAGACTGTTTCTTTATCCTTACAGAGTCATTTGCTTTTGACGAAATAAGCTTTGGGATATTACATGACTCCGTTACCAATCGGCGGCCAATGGTGGTGTCAAGGTCCATCTCATATGTCTTCAGCCTGCAGCCTCCGAGTGACGAACTTTGTGATGATTATGTTGCTACTATGAAAAGACATCTGCATAAAATTCAAAAAAATTAATAACGGACTGCATGTTATGTAAGTTTGAGCTTTTCTGGAGGCACAGTAATTATAGGTAGATGTCTATAGTTCTTGACGACAACTTCATGAAATTCTACAGCAAGTTTCTATTACTTTCTGTTTAGTTTAAAACGACAGAAAAATGAATTATGTGTAACCATCAATTATTACTATCTGTGGCGAATCCTTCAAATTTGATGCAGTGTTTATATCTTGTGACATATCACAGAACACATTTGTTGCTCTCTCATCTCATCCACCTTATTCACCAATCACCAACTTATGTGTAAATCAATTTTTAGAAATAAACTTCAACTGATTAATGATACTTTCTTGGAGTAAATTAACCGCACGTTCAACTTTTTCATCATGGAAGGTTCAATTGCATTCCTCTTTTTTTAGGTTGGGATTGAGAGACTTTATGGAGGGAAAGTCACCATGGGTTTCCACTTGAGGTGACTTTGAGTTTTTCTGATTTTGTCTCTATCTCTCGTAACCAATCATCATCTATCATCAAAATAATTTATTTTAATCATTCATCTATCATTGTCTCTCATCAAAATACGTTAAATTCTTCAAAGTCACATTCTTAAAAAAAAAAATGTTTATTTTTGATAAAATGGGTACAAGTATATTTAGCTTTTGTTTGGTAAAGTAGTGGATTACAAATAAGCTAACAGCTAGACGTGCTTCATTATGGATAAGTTGATGATAGTGGATAAATTATTTTATCGAATTTAAATTGGTAGAATTGACGGTTGAACTAAATGATAAATAATAAAATGACATGAAAATATATTTGTAATGTATATTTAAAAAAATTGAGAGAGAGTACATGTTATAATTATATACTTCATCCGGTCTCAAATGTAAACAACTTTTCATATTTTAGATTCATTTAATATAGACCACATACATCATTTATTAAATGAGCCTAAAAACTGTAAGAAAAAAAAATTGCTTATCTTTAAAATCAGAGGGATTATAATTTAGTAATTAAATTGGAGAGATATGATACTTTAAGGGCTAAATTGTTTTTCATAAAAAATGGCTAAATTGATAATTTGCTTGAAACTAATAATGTTTTTTTGGAGAAAAAAATAATAATATGTTGTGAGCTATAAGTTCAAAGGCTAAGAAGTAGGATATAAAAAATGTTACGATGTAGTAAAAAGTTATAAGTTCGTGAGAAAGAAAATTTATCAAACGTATCTATTTATAGTATGAACTTATACGCTAGTAGCTATCTACATATCCTTTTAAAAAAATCCTCCCATGTTTTCAAAGCTTTAGGCTCTGTCGGGTAAAAATAGCTGATAACTGATTGATTATAGTTGATGGCTGATAGTTTATAGCTGCTTATAATTGATAGCTGATGACTGATTACTTATAGCTGAGAAGCTAGTTGAAGTGTTTGGTTAAATTAGCCGTTTAATTAGCTGATAAATGTAAAACGACACAAAATGACATTTTTATTTTATAATAAAATTAACATCCATTAATATTTAAGTATTTATAATTTAAAAATTTAAATTTATTAACTTAATATATCTTTCTTTTTTTGTGGTGGCCGGGTTCGAATCTCACCTTGCATATATTATTATGCATTGTCCTTACCAACTAATATAAGCTCAACAGGGCACTTAATATATCTTTTTATATATATTTTTTTGAGGGAATCTTTTTATATATTATTTAGTATATCTTTTATTTTATATCCCAGTATTTATTTTCATTTTATTTTAGTATAATTAGCGGTTTAACCAAGAGATAAATAAATATAAAATGATATAATGGGACTTTTTTAATTCATAATAAATTTTATATCCATTAATAATTCATATATTTAAAATTTAGTAAATTAAATATATTAATTTAATGTGTCTTTTAGATATTATTGTTAAAATAATTTTTAGTTTCTAATATCTTATTTTAATATTATTTTATACTTAATAAAAGTTAAACATCAAAAAATAAAAAATTGAACGTAACTCTCATGTAAAAAAAACACTTTATTATCAACCTTGAAATCTTTAGTTTAATTAAATGTAACATTTTTTTTCCTAAACGTAATTAACTATTAGAAAGGGTTAAAATGGAATTTGAGTAAAACAGTAAGGGTAAAAGTGGAAGAAAAAACAATAAGCTATAAGCTCAAACGCTACTTGAAATAGCGTCTGAAAAATAAGCTATAAGTTTATAAAATAAGCTATAAGCTCCTAACAAGATGACGTTTACCAAACGAAGCTTTTTTTGCACATATGAACATATAAGTTATCCACTATTCGCTATAAGCTAATTTGTTAGCCTCATCAAATAGACCCTTAAATTATAATCCTTAACCTATCTGTTTTGGACCGGCCAAAAGGACCTTTGGCCCATGTACTTAGGCCCAATACAATACAAGGGGGGTGCACGGAGCGAGCGAGACCAGTTCAAACGAACCACAACGTCTCTCTGCACGTTCCCGCAATAAACTCTCTGGCGGTTACACTTCCCACGATTTCGTAACCGCCAGAGCTAGGTGTGCCATTACAACGGCTCTGCAGCCCTCCACCTCTATAAATAGGGGACTCATAACAGTCCCCAAGGTAGAATCTAACTCTTCCTCTAAACCCTCACTCTCTGATCTCTACTTACTTGAGCGTCGGAGTGCCTGCAGGTACACACCCCCCATCCGCTCCCAGAAGGCATTCTGACGCATTCTACCACTACTCAAACCACCACATTCAAAGCACCAACAGTCACCTTCTGATCAGGTACGATTAGTGGCGCCGTCTGTGGGAAATATAAGCTCTCCCCGTTTTTATACTCCTAAAAACCAAAGCTTTCCGAAAAATTATCATGGCTGCCAACGGTGCCAACTCCCAGATACGAAGTGAGATTCGCATCCCTTAATGGGATGGCATGACATCTTCACCTTCTCCTGGGGGTACACCCAGAGGGGAACCGATACAAATAATTCCTCTCCAAGAAAGGCCTCTACAAGGTCCTACCCGACCTACAGAGACACCAAAGATGTCACGCCAACTGGTGCCCTCGTCAGCAACCTGCTCTGCACGGTTCAACGACAGACGTCGTTAATCGAGGAACAGAACGACGCCTGATAGATCTGGAGCAAGCACGCCCCCTAGTCCGAGCCAAACAGGCTCCTTCCCCAGTATGTAGCAGAAGAGGAAGGAGCCCTCACCAGTCACGCTCCAGATCCCCGCGACATTTAGTAAGCGTCAGATCTCCGAGTTACACCAGGAGGTCGGTCAGAAGGAGATTACCCAGACGAACTCCTCCAAGGCGGTCTCCTCCCTGACGATCCCCTCTGAGGAGATCCCCGCCAAGACGTAACAGACACTCTTGGTCTTCCTCTAGCTCTGAGGACACTCGCGATGCCCGAAATGACCATAACGCTTACGGTCCATTCACACGGCGCATCCAAGAAGCTCCTATCCCCTGCGGGTTAGGGAAGCCTCCCCAGATGGACTCATACGACGGGACAACCGATCCAGACAAGCACATCGAGAACATTGAGGCAGTTCTCATATACAGATCGGTGCATGGCGCCGTAAAATGCAAACTCTTCGTCACCATGCTGCGACGAGGAGTCGTCACTTGGTTCAAGAACCTACGGAGAAACTCCATTGACTCATGGAGCGACCTTTGCTACGAGTTCACGACCCACTTCACTGCTTCAAGGACGCAACCAAAAACGGTGGCTTCCCTTGAAGCCATTGTTCAAGGAAAGATCGAACCTCTCCGAGATTACATCGAGAGGTTCAACAAAGAAGTTGTTCAAGTAAAAGGTGATGACGAGACAATGAAGCGGTACCTTATTGCCAAAGGTTTGCGCGAAGGCACAGACGTAAAGAAATTTGTTCGTTTGGATCGCCCAAGGACTCTCAACGAGTTCCTAGAGATCGCGAAGATCTACATAGCATATGAAGAAGAGCTGTATGCGGACAACCTCAACAAATACAGAAAGGAGGAACCTGCTACTGAATCCTCCAAAAAGCCCTTCCATGAGAAAAAAAAGGGAAGGCAAAGTAACTCGTGAAGGCAAAAGACCCAACGGTCACTTCACCGAGTATACACCCTTGGCCATGTCAAGGGAGAAAATCCTCGTCGAGATCGTAGTGGCCGATGTAACAGAAGCTGGCGTCAAGCCACCAAAGGCCCCATCTCAGGAGAGGAAAGGAGTCGACAAAACAAAATATTGTCAATTCCACAAGTGCCACGGCACACCACTGATGACTGCATCCACCTGAAGGATGCTATTGAACTCCTCATCCAACGAGGACGGCTCAAACAATTCATCAATAACCCCGAGGCAGAGAGAAAAACCGTCGAACTCATCGGTGATGACACCGAAGCTGTAAAGACAGTTGCCATGTCCGTGGAACATCTGGGTGATTTCCTTGACAACGTGGAAATCACCCCCTACTCATGCACCTGGGAACAGTTTCCCTCCGCCAACGTCATCACGGGAGGAACGCTAGACATCTCCATGGGAAGCATGAAAAGAAAATTTGAAGAGATCATGAGCATCAACTTGCTGGCCCCCTCCAACCATGGAGGAAGACCACCTTTGGCGTTCTACGACTCAGAACTAGCCGGTGGAGCCTCAAATTCAGCCATTCCTTTGCTCGTACGAGCATCAATGGCCAACACCGATGTCCGTCGAGTCCTGATTGATACAGGGGCCTCGTGCGATATCATGTACACCGGCCTGTTCAAAACTCTTCAACTTACGGAGAAAAACCTTTCTCCATACGATGGAAATGAACTTTACGGCTTCAACGGCTCATCTACTCAGCCATGGGGTTACGTGGAACTGATGGTTACCTTCGGCGAAAAGGAGGCAAAGAAAACAATAAAGATCCCATTCCTGGTGATCGACTGCCCTTCTCTCTACAATTGCATTATAGGGAGAACCGGGCTCGCCCTACTGGGCGCTGCATGTTCAACCGCTCATCTGAAGTTGAAATACCATGCAAAAGATGGCATCATCGCCTCTCTCAATGGAGACATCGAAGCTTCAAGAAGATGTTTCCTCCAGGCTAACAAAGCCCAGAACTCGGTTTCCCAATCCAGCAAGCTTGATGAGGACAAAGGGAAAGCTGCTGCGAGCACTCTGGATGCAAACTTGGTCGAACTTGACCCTAGGTTCACCAAGGAAGACCTTAAGGAACAAAAAAGGGAGAAGAAGGATCCGCTCAACGCGAAGCTTCTTAGACCTATTCCTGATGGTGAATTCGATCTAGTCCCTTTCGGGAGTAACCTCTCGAAAAACTTCAAGATCGGGAAGGATCTTCCTGAACTTGTCAAAGCACAGCTGATCGCCTGCCTTATGGAGAATGTAGACCTATTCAACTGGAGCGCGGCCGACATGCCTGAAATCGACCCTAGCATCGCTTGTCACCAACTGACAGTAGATCTCGGTGTAAGCGTTGTAGCCCAACGACGTAGAAAGCAGCCTCCTGAAAAATCAGAGGCTGTAGAAAAAGCTGTAAAAGACCTCCTAAAGGCGAATTTTATTTCTGAGGCCAAATACACTACGTGGCTCTCCAATGTTGTACTTGTCAAGAAATCTAATGGAAAATGGCGTATGTGTGTTAACTATACCGATCTTAATAGGGCCTGCCCTAAAGACGCATATCCTCTTCCAAACATCGATAAACTTGTAGATAGTTCCTCCGGCTACAAACTTTTATCCTTCATGGACGCCTATTTTGGGTACAACCAGATGCCCATGGTTGAAGAAGATAAAAAGAAAACAACTTTCATTACCGAATCAGGGAACTATTACCGCAACATAATGTCATTCGGTCTGCGAAATGTGGGGGCTACTTATCAACGTATGATGAACAAGGTCTATGACAAGACACTTTTAGGCAACATCCTTGAGGTCTACATGGACGACATGATTGTAAAATCCCAACAGGATGTTGATCATGCCACCCATCTCAAGAGATTGTTCAAACAAACTTGGAAGTACAACATGCGGCTCAACCCAGAAAAATGTACCTTCGGAGTACAAGCGGGCAAGTTCCTTGGTTTCTACCTAACCGAAAGAAGAATCGAGGCGAACCCAGATAAATTCCAAGCAATTACTGAGCTTCCCACGCCCCACTCCAAGAAATGCATCCAAACATTCAACGGTATGCTGACTGCCCTCTCAAGATTCGTGGCTAAATCTGCTCAACATGCTCTCCCTTTCTTCAAACTCTTACGAAAGGAGACGAAGTTCGACTGGACAGACGAGTGCGAGAACGCCTTAAAACATCTCGAAGAGATCCTCTCAGCACCTCCGTTCCTCTCACGACCCTGAACAAGGTGAAGTATTGTACCTATACCCTTTTGTTTCTTCTGACGTGATAAGCGTCGTCCTCATCAGAGAAACAACGGAGGGGTAGAAACCAGTCTACTTCACCAGCAAAGCGTTGCTAGGGCCAGAGACGAGGTACCAAAAGATCGAAAAGGTGGCTCTCGCCCTCCTCACAGCGACCCGAAGTTTGAGGAGGGCGAAGTTTGATTTCTTTGTTCATCCGTTGTTCTCCGTCCGAAACACAGCTTTGGACACACATTCAGATAAACAATCTCTTGGATGTGAAATGCTTCTAACAAATACCTCACGTAACAGTTAGAACTCTCATGCCCGGATTTTCCCTTGCAAAACAACGCAAAAGGTAAAACGTTCCAACAGAGCAACAAATACATGGGGAAAGAAAGGCAAAACTTTGATTCAAAACAACGAGTTAAAGTAACAAGGTCACAGGCGGACATGCAAACTCTCCAGTCATTAATTCATTTCATCGAAACAATGACTGCCGGGGGGTAGGCCATTCCACCTCAGCGAACTTACTTCACTTCAAAGGAAGCCTCGTTTTTAAAAAGCGAGCACCAAGAAACAGTCGAAGTACTAAGGGCATACAAATTGCTACACTTTGTAGAAACATACAAGTCAAACAGTTCGCTCTCAACAAATACTCCGAGTAGTATAAAAAGTCTCAAACAACGAGCACTCAGTTTGAAACGTTGTACTTGAAAATAAAACAAACATTTTCAAACTAGTATAATTAAAGAACAAAGCAAATTATATTGCAAGAGTGCTAAAACCAGGAAGGGCGCACAATGTCATTACAAGCATGGTTGTTAAAAAGATTAATTACAAGGCCTCATTGGTCTGGGCTTCATCAACATGCCCAATATCCTCTTCAAGATCTGGAGGAGGAGTGATCACCCCATCTTTCACATCACTGAGGGGGTGAATTTCCTCGACGCTCAAGTCAACAGCGGGGTTCACTACCTTCAGCTGAGCCACTGCGCGATCAAAACCAAGCTTTTCGGCGTCCACCAAGCTTCCTTCCAGCTCACCAATCCTGTCCACAAGGTCAGCACGCCTTAGGACGACCGTGTCTTCCGCCTCATCCTCCCCAGGGAGGTTTGCCTTCCTCAAAGCTTCCTCTAAGGACACCTTTTCCTCAGCCAACTTCCGGGAAGAGTCGGCCGCTTGCTCAAGGGCAGTCTGAGCTTCTGCCAATTGCTTTTCCACAACAACAAATTGGCGGTCACACTCCTCAACAACTAACCTCTTGCTCCTTGCCTCGTCGTCAAGATCAGCAACCTTAGCAGCCAGAGCATCCCTCTCCTGCGCCAATGCATTGATCTGGATTTCACTCTCCAGCGAAGCATTGTTTAGGGCCGCAACGACCTTCAGAGCCTTCATAGTAGCAATAACTCCATCTGTTATTGACTTGCTCCGACTAGTTGGACCTAGGTCCTGAATAGTCCTCAGTTCAGAGTCATCCAAGAAAAAGGTCGAATGAAGGCCACATTGATAAGGCTCAATCCACACTTTTGGGATTCTAACACTAAACATACAAAACAACTAATAGAGTTAGAGATCAATTTGAAAAAGTTTAACAAATATATGGATCATTTTGAGTTATTAATAAAGTCAGGGACCAAATTAAGAATTTGGTACAAAGACACGGATGATGGATCAATTTTTAATTTACTCATTCTATCTTGCTCAACTCGTCTCGATCGCGTAAGATAAAAAAAAAACTCGTTAATCCAGAAGTCATAGTTCAACTGGCAAAATGTCGAAATTGTTAGGCCGGATGCCATGACCGAGATTCGAACCCCAATACTTCCACTTGTGTGTGAGTTTGTAATGATTTTGCTATTTCGTCTATCTACCAAAAAAAAAAAAAAAACTAGTTAACTTTTTATCTCAGCAGG